>OBUQ01000050.1_pt1 | contig 169590 bp, 183 predicted proteins | sample 1494951 | NCBI WGS metagenome assembly OBUQ01 (sample SAMEA2579938, study PRJEB22360) | human gut metagenome | biome: human gut; feature: human-associated habitat; material: faeces | place: Denmark | collected 2008/2010
GGCATAACATGACAAAGACGGCTCCCCAAATGGAGAACCGCCTCAAATGATAAATTTATTCTTCAACACCAGTTGACGTAGAGCCTAAAAACAGCCGCTTATCTTCTGGCATCAAGTCAGAGAATGAGCGGCTGTTTGCATTTTGTTGTTCGTCCCGGAAAATCGAGAATAAGCAAGGTTGCATTAAAAACAGTTGTTATTACAAACCGTTTTGCTGAATAACCTGCTGATACCAATAAAACGACTGCTTTCGATAGCGCGCCAAAGTACCGCTACCGTCATCATGTTTATCAACGAAGATATACCCATATCGTTTCGCCATTTCACCTGTGCTGGCAGAGACGAGATCAATGGGTGCCCACGAGGTATAGCCGATAAGATCAACGCCATCTTGAATCGCATCTGCCATGGCGGCTATGTGGGCTTGCAAGTAGTTGATACGTTCGGTGTCTTCGACGGTTTTACTGCCGTCTTTTTCGATCAGATCGTCACGTGTCCCGAAGCCGTTTTCGACGACCATTAATGGTACATGGTAACGATCATATATTTGATTGAGTGCTGTGCGCAGGCCACGTGGATCAATTTCCCAGCCCCAGTCGCTACGATCAAGATAGGGGTTTTTGACGCCGCTGAAGAAGTTGCCGCCTGCTTGCTCGCCTTCACCCGTGGTGGTCATGGTGCTGGATTGGTAGTAAGAGAAGGTGTAGAAATCAACGGTGCCGGCCGCAAGAATCGTCTCATCGTCAGCGCCGATATCTAGCTGGATGTCGTGATCACGCCAATAGCGCTTGGCAAAGTAGGCGTAGCGGCCTTTTACCTGTACGTCGCCACAGTAGAAGTTATTAAATTCTGTCGCGGTTTGGACGAGCGCAATGTCAGTGGGTTTGCTGGTTGATGGGTACAACATGCGATAAGCCAGCATGCAGCCAATTTTCAAGCTTGCATCGAGCTCGTGGGCAAACTTGGTCACTAAGGCACTGGCGACGAATTGGTGGTGTAGTGCTTGCAGGCGCAGCTGTTCGGAGTCGACATCTGGACTGATGAAGCGATCAGAATCGTCCACATACATACCGCCTGCCAGATAGGCACCCATGGGACGAGTGAGCATGTTAATTTCGTTGAAGGTTAGCCAGTATTTGACGTCTTGGTGATAGCGGTTGATGATGACTTTGGCAAACCGGACGTAAGCGGCAATCATATCGCGAGCCGCCCAGCCATTGAAGGCCTTTGTTAAGCCGATTGGCGATTCGAAGTGGGAAATCGTAATCAAAGGTTCGATGTTGTAGCGTTTGAGTTCCGCAATGATTTGATCATAGAAGGCCAGACCAGCTTCATTTGGCTCGGTTTCCAATCCGGTTGGGAAAATACGCGTCCACGCGATGGAGAACCGATAGAGCTTGAAGCCCATTTCGGCAAACAAGGCGATGTCTTCTTTGAAGCGGTGAAAATGATCAATAGCTTCATGACTTGGGTAAAAGGCATCAGGGACTAACTCACGGGTCGTTTTACGCGGCGTGTTGACGTTGCCGCCTAGTAGCAGGTCGCTGGTTGAGAGCCCTTTGCCGTCAGTTTGGTAGGCGCCTTCAAGTTGATTAGCGGCAGTAGCGCCGCCCCAGAGAAAATTTTCGGGGAATTGTTGGTTTGTCATAATTTTTCTCCTTAACGCGTTCACTGGCTCAGATGCCTGCACATAAGGTGGCTTCTGACCACGGCTGTTCACGCTCTGTCTTACGCTTCTGAAACGGCTTGGGTGACGCTTAACAAGTGGTCGTCAGTCGTCACAGTCGCTTTTTCTTGAATGGTAATCCGGTCAACTGGCGTATTTAGCAACAACACCATAACCGTTGGATCGAAGCCTTCCTGTTCGATCAGTTTCAGATCAATTTGAATCAGCGGTTCGCCAGCGGTGACGTGTTGGTCTGCCTTGACGAGCGTTTTAAAGCCGCGACCGTTCATTTTAACGGTATTGATCCCAACATGAATCAAAATTTCCTGGCCAGTGGCCGTGGTGAGGCCGATGGCGTGGCCGGTGGGATAGGTCATGGTCACGACAGCATCCACTGGGGCCACGATGAGGTCGTCTTCCGGAGCAATTGCAACGCCATGGCCGAGGGAGCCGGAAGCAAAAACATCATCATTGACATCTTTGAGGGGAATCAGTTTTCCAGTAACCACACTTTTCAGGTTTTGGCACTTGATGGCTGGCTCGTTCGTGTCGGCAGGGGTCTTTTTCTCGACAATGGCAAAGAGATAGGTTGAGACAAAGGTTAGACCGAACGCAATGGCAACAGTGAAAAGCGCGTTGCGGAAGTTGGCGGGATTATTGCCGATAAAAACTGGCAAGGTGAAAATACCGGGTGAGCCAAACGAGTAGCGCACGAGACCAGTGAGTCCGGCGAAAAGGCCAGCCAAGCCGCCTGAGACCATGACACAGGTTAAAGCCCGTTTGTATTTCAAGGTGACCCCATAAAGCGCCGGTTCGGTGATCCCTGACAAGGCGGTCACACTGGCAGAAAGCGCGATCTGGCGGCCACGTGCCTGCTTTTCACGGAAGGCGATGGCGGCTGCAGCACCGGCTTGGGCAATATTGCTGGCGAGCATGCCGGGGCCCATGATGGTTTCGCTGCCGAATCTGGTGATTGACAGCGTCGCTAGCGGCAACAAGGAAACGTGCATCCCGACCATGACGAGCAGCGGGGTGAAGGCACCGACAACGGTTGGTACCAGCCATGGGGTGTGTTGGTTAATGAAGGTGACGGCAGTGTAGAGGCCATCTCCTAGCAAGCTACCGATCGGGCCAATGACAATTAAGGCGACGGGGGCCGTTATCAGTGCGACTAATAATGGTTTGAGCATGGTTTTGATAATGGTCGGTGCGATTTTTTCGGCGAATCGTTCGACATAGCTCATGAACCAGACGATCAGAATGATGGGGATGACGCTGCCACCGTATGAAGCGAGGCGGATTGGTGCACCAAACAAGGCGATGGGTTTGCCGGCTGCGACCATCGCGGTGAAGTTCGGGTGTAGCAGGACGCCGGCCATCATCATGGCTAAGTAAGTATTGGTGTTGAATTTTTTGGCGGCACTGACGGCGAGCATGAATGGCAGAAAGTAAAAGGCAGCGTCGGCCATGAAGCTCAAGGTTAAGTAGGGAACACCTTTAGGATCAAGGCCGAACAAGGCGAGAATCGCGATCACGACTTTGAACATGCCGCCTGCGATCAAGACAGTGATAATTGGTGCCATGATGCTGACAATGGCATTCAGGACCCGTTTTAAAATGTTCTTTTCATGATCCGCGCTGGGTTTGGTGCCATCACCGGCTTCGCGGATGTGATAGTTTTTGGTAATTTCGGCATAATATTTAGTCACATTGGCACCGATGACGACCTGTGATTCGTCGCCTGAGTTCACGGCACTCAGCACTTCAGGCATTTGCTCAAGTCGCTGAATATCGAACTGGGTTTTATCAGCCAGTGTGAACCGCAATCGTGTCGCACAATGATTGAGCGTTTTGACATTTTTGGCACCACCCACCGCTGCCATGATACGATCGGTGATTTTTTGATGGTCAGACATGTTGTGTTCCTCCTCGGATAGTGAGCGCGAGCCAGCGCGGTTGCTGCGCTGGGGGGCGCGTTATGGTTGGGGTAAGGCATGAGATGACTAGTTAGTTAAAACCCGGTGGATATGAATAATGAGATAAGCCAACTCTTCCTTAGTCGGTTCTTTTTCGTAGATAGCAATAATGGCTTTTTGAACTTTAAGTGCGATTTTGGCCGCTTCCGGATACACAGTGTAGACACTTGTGAGTAGTTGGCCATCATCAGCGAGCATGGTATCACCAAGGTAACGCTCAGCAAAGAATTTCATATGGGTGACAAAACGTTCGTAATTCAAACTCGTCGTGTCAATCGTGCCACCAGTCAGCGCACGCACCGCCTGCAAGACGTTGTCAACAAGCTGGGTCACTTCCAAAATATTCGCTTTACCGGCCGCGGCTGGTGTTGCATTGATGATGTGGAAGGCAATGTTAGCCGCTTCTTCCCGTGGGAGTGCCAATTGCAAGGTCGCTTCGACAACCGTCAGCCCATATTCGCCAATGGCAAACATTTCGGGGTAGTAGGTTTTCATTTCCCAGTAAATCCGATTACCCAGTGATTGCTTGCTGTGATAGCGCTGAACTGAAAAAGCCAGATGATCTGTTAAGGCGTAGTAGATACTGGGAAGAAGGGACAGCTGCAGTTGCTGCTCAGCATACGTCACAATCTGTGAGGTAATGCTGATGTAAACAGGTGGTATGTTATTGAGCGATTGGATCATTTCGCTTTTGCGACTGTCATCCAGCGGCATGAATTTTTTGAAGATCGCGTTGTCGGGAAGACAGGCGTTCACTTTTTGCCGATAGCCAATGCCCTTGCCAAACGCGATATACTCGTGGCCGTCCTGTTCAGCGAGGACGACATTGACATTGAGCACTTTTTTGATGCGAAACATCGGACACCCCTTTCATAAGTCGTTCGTGTGATGCTTGCGGGCCGCCACTTACCGCAAGTTTTGCAAAGGACGCGTGCCAGTTGTTGCGAAGCGCGTGTTTGGTGGCACAAAAAAGCAGGCAGACTGAAGAAAATCGTTTGCGATGAAACGATAATCCAAGTCTTGCCTGCATAAGCAGTAACATGCGCTTGTGATGCGTTATCTGGTCAATGTATTTTAGCATGATGACTATAGAAAACGCAACCATTTCGATGAATGAAAGCACATATTTTTATTATTTTATCTGATAATCATTAATATTTTGATTCAGGAAAGATTATAAATATGAATGTGATTATATTAAAGACTGGTTCAGCATGTTTGGGGCTGAATGATCGCTTAAGAACGCTTTCGAACAAAATTGTTACCCTTTGAAAAATTGAGCTTTTTTGTCAGTAGTCGGAATTTAAGATCCCAGTGCCAAGGCGGAGCAATCGTAGGCCAGATGGGGCTCAGCCGTGCAAACAACACAGCGAGGGTCTTTGGCGCTGATGTTGTTAGGCGACTTTGAGATCGCGGTTTTTGCGAGCTCAAAGCGCTGTCTCCGCTCTAGCTCCGCGTTGCCAGCCCCATCTGGCCGGAGATGGCGGAGTTTGGCACGGCAGTGAATTGATTAGCACAGTTTGTTATTGCCACATTTTCCGAAAGCGAGCGGGCCAGTTAACTAGAATGGCATGTTTCCCGTTTCGCGGCCAGTATTCAAGGAAAGCGAGGGCAATTAAGCCGATTAACCCAAGGCTTGTCACGGTCCAGCCAGCTTTGATCCCAGGGGTGTGATAACTCAAGGTGAATTTCAGGTTTGTTGAAGGGACTTTGAGTCCGATGAAGCCGCGATAGTTTTGGATTTTCACTTGCTTGTTATCAACTTGCCAGCCTTTTTCATAGGGGATGGTTAACATGATGTAGCCGCTGTTGTTTTGACGGGTGGTTAAAGTGACGCTGCCGTTTTTGACGACTTGTTTAGGCGCGTGTTGTTTTGCCGCCGCAACCGCCTGTTCGAATGGTTGGCGATTGAGGGTATATAAAGCAAAATGATCGAGATCAATCTGATCAATGTTGCGGTTGAACGTTAAGGTGACAGTTGTCGGTTTTTCCGCGTCAATAGGTAATGAGACCGTTTTGCTGCCATTGTCAGGATCGTTTTTGAGCGGCACATTATTGATGCTGATGGCCATGTTTTTGCGCATGTTTTCACCCATGACCAAGTAACGCTGCTCGGTACTCGGGTTGACATTTAAGGTAATCGTCGCGCCGAGCTTTTTATCCTTTTTGGTGGCAATGGCATTGGTCAAGGTGGTCAGCGGCTTCACGTTGTCAACGGTGATGCCGGAGAAATCGGTGGTTGTGAAAATTGCGCCGATTGTTTCCGGTGTGAAGGTGCTGAAGTAGGCATTTTGTTGAAGCACGGGATTAGCTTGTACCTGTGTCGGTACTTTTCGATAAATCTGGGTGGCCACAGGGAGCGCATCAGGATTTTGGTAAATATTGAAATAATCGTTATGACCGATCAACTTGTATGCCGGTAAATCATAACGGGGGTTGTCAATGATTCGAGAAGAAATCTGCTGGTATTCAGGCGTTGTCGTTTTCGTGCTTTGCGTATTGACCAGCAACAGTTGCCGGACACCGAGCAGGCTTTCGAGCGGCCAAGTCAGGTCGTTATTTTTCACGCGGCCGGCTGAGCCAATGGCACCGACATTGGTTAACGCATTGATCGTGCTAGTGTTGAGGACGGATGAGAAGGTGCTAATGCCGTTAAAATTGTACTGATAAGGATCGTCCATGGAACGCTGGGTATCACTGTTTACCCGGTAAAAAGTATTTGGCGCCAGTGTTTTCGCTTCGGTGTAAGCTGCATTAAGCGCCTTGCTTGTAACGGTGAAGTCTGCTTTTGAGATGAAACTGATGGCTTTGAGACTCGCGTATGCATTGGCGCCCATATCTAGCACCAGCAAGGTTAGGAGACCGCCAACCACCCATTTTTGTGGGAACAGGTGATGCGCCCAACTATACAGTAAGATGGCCGCGACTAAGAGTAAGACGCCGCCGAGGACGAGGTTGGTCAAGGTGACATACTTGTGACTGCCCATGCGCCAAGCCGTTGGGATGAAGACGCCCCCGCCGACAACCACGCTGGCGATGATCATTCGTAGACGTGAGACTGACGGCAGGTTGGCGAGACCGCGTAAACCGAGCAATAACAACCAAAAAATGACAATAAAAGAATGCCGATAAAGGTACCAAACCGGCGCGCGAAAACCTTGCCACATGATGACAAGCGGGTTGAGCCAAATGGACAGCATCAGAATCACAGTCATCACGCCGGAAATCAAACGCTCGCGAACCGAGATTGCTGGAGCTAAGAAGTAAAAGACAGCGCCTAAGAGGGCGATCATGCCCATGTATAAATTGGGTAGGCCATTTGATAACTGCGCAAAGTTGAAACTGCCAGGAATCAATTTTGACGGCAGATCGATCAGCGAGAAAAGCGGTTTAATGGTGAAATCTGCACCAGCACTGGAAAGACGTGAGGCACTTAAGGCCAAATAAGTGGGGATCAAGACGATGGCGCCGATCATACCGCTCAGTAACGACCCGCCGACGAAAAGCGCGATTTTGCGCAGCAGTTGAGGCTGATGGTGACTCGCCCATTGCCAGCAGAAATACAGCGCCGAGAAAATGGCGACCATGAAACCAATATAATAGTTCGTGATGAAGCTTAGGCTTAATGGCACAACATAGGGGATGAGCCGGTGTTCTTCAAAGAGGCGGTCAATGCCTAAAATCACGAGCGGCAATAAAATCACGCCGTCCATCCACATGATATTCAGAAAGTTGGCAATCAGGAAGCCGGAAAGGCCGTAACTGACGCTGAAGACCAAGGTGTACCAGTTTTTGCCATAGCGATGGCTGGCCAATACCTGCGCAGCAAGTGCCGCGGTGCTGTACTTAAGCGCGGTCACAAACAGCATGGCCACGGGAATGGCTTGGCGCGATACAAGCACGAAGATCAAGTTGAAAGGACTTAACAGGTAATAGGTCCAATTTGCATACATGCCGCCGCCAAGACTGTTGGAGAAAGAATAAGCTTTGCCAGCTGTGCCCATTAAGGCGTGTTTCAGATAAGTAAAGAAATCAACATATTGAACGGCTGAATCGTTTGCCAAAATAGATGACGAGCCAAAAGGCGCCATTTTTAACGCGGCGAAAACGATCAGACTGATGGTGAAGGTCATGCTGAAACTGATGAGCAATAATGGCCATGTTCGATGCTTTTTAAATCGCGACATATAGAGAGGGACTCCTTCGAAAATTCGGTAGGGTCAAAAGTTAATAAACAATATGATAGCAGAAAAAATGACTGACTTAAAAATAAGCAAGTCTTGAATATTAACTTAATCATAACGCGTCTTTGAACTGAAAAGTGACCGGAAGCGCAATGAAAGCGCTGTGGCTGCTATTTTAAAAAAACGTAGCAATTGGTGATACTTGTGACATCAGGTCGTGTGGTCAAAGGGATGAAAATAATCTTTTCCGGTAAGACAAACAGCATCGGGGAACGGTACAATAGAATGAAAGTTATTTTGGGAGGACGGTTTATGCACGCACAGACATCATCAGCAAAGCTGAAGACATTCATGACACAAAATGCTGTCTGGCTGTTGCCGATTTTGGCGATGGTCTTGGTTTTGCTCGTACAGTGGCCGCAGCTGCATCTACCCTATATCTTTCATCAAGACGATACGATGCCACAGCTGCGGCGGTTGGAAAGCTATGTGACCAGTGTGCGGCACGGCCAGTATTTTCCCAAGGTTTTTCCTGAGGCAGTCCGCAACTTTGGCTATGCTTTTGACGCGTACTATCCTTCATTAATGTTGTTGCCATATGTGTGGCTACGGCTGATGGGGATGGGGGTGGTCGGTGCGTATGATGGTTATCAGGCCCTCATTCTCATCGTCACAGTATTGGCTGCCTACGCTAGTTTCTTGAAAATTCGGCGAAAACCGCTGGCGGCGTTTGTTTTCAGCATGGTGTATACGACTGCGGTCTACCGGGCCTTAGACGCCTTTGTGCGGGGGGCCTTGGGTGAAAATCTGGCCTTCATTTTCCTGCCGATCATCGCCGCGGGCATGTATGAGCTTTACGTCAAACGAACCGATAACTGGTTTTTACTGGCGTTTGGTGTGACCGGTCTGATGTATGCGCATATGTTGTCGCTGGTTATGGTGCTGGAATTTTTGGTTGGCGGCTTTCTCGTGTTGGTTGGCATGCGGCGCGTGACTTGGCGAATGGTCAAGTACACGATACTGGCAGCGATCAGTACGCTGCTGATGGGACTGGGCAGCTACTTGCCGATGATTGAGATGTCCAGTCATATTGCGTTGAAGTTAAGCGAGTCTGCGACGATCTGGCCGAACTTCATCCTCTATAGTTTGGGTGATCTTTTTGAGAACTCCCTGAGTATGTATGCCTCAACCAGTAATATGCAGAATGTCGGCCAAGCCTTTCGACCTGGCATGGGCATTTTCATGTTAATGACAGCCATTGTGCTGGTGATTCGTTGGCGGAAATTGAATCAAGCGGTTAAGGTAGTTACTGGCTTAGGGCTGTTGACGATCTTTCTAAGCACCAATTTGTTCCCGTGGTCGTTGTTTAGCAAAACGATCTTCGGTGTCATCCAATTTCCTTGGCGATACTTGGAGCTGACGACTTTATTTCTTAGTCTGGCAATTGGGTTGATCGTGGCGGATCGTCCAGCCTCATCACATGTTGCTTGGGAGCTGGTGCTGGCAACCTGCATCGTCGGTTTCAGTTATGCCGTGAATATCAATGCGACGATGCTTAATGCCAACATTTATCGCATCACCGATGAGAATGCACCGGCTTATTATGAAGATGCAACTGGCGGCGGGAGTGAGTATGCACCAGAAGATTTTGATTCAACGACTTTTTTTAAAAAGACAACTTATTCGGTAACGGCTTCTCATCAATTGACCCGGCTAACGATGCCGACCCAAACTTACAATGATATGCGTTTTACCTATACCAGCAGCAAGCCGGTGACCCTGAAGCTGCCAAAATTTGGCTACGTCGGTTATCATGTGACCATCAGCGGTAAGACAGTTGACTACTGGCCAAGTGGGAAAAATGCTCAGATTACGATAGCGGCACCAGCAGGCACGCATCGTGTTCGAGTTGTCTATACAGGTACGGCGCTGCAACATGTGACCGGCTGGCTTTCCTTAGTGGCTGCGCTTGGCTTTGGCGGCTGGTGGTTGTTGCGTGAAACACGCAGGCAACGGGCAACGGATGAGCGGATAACGACTGGGTCTGAATAATGAAACAAAAGAGATTCTTGCCGTGCCAAACTCCGCAATCTCCGGCCAGATGGGGCTGGCGACGCGGAGCTAGAGCGGTGACGGCGCTTCGAGCCCGCAAAACCCGCGGTCTCGAAGTCGCCTAACAACATCAGCGACAAAGCCCGGTCACTGTGTTGTTTGCACGGCTGAGCCCCATCTGACCTGCGATTGCTCCGCCTTGGCACTGGTATCTTTAAATTCTAATAAAAATATCCGTGAAAAAAAGCAAACAATTTTCCGCAATAAGGAGTTGTTTGCTTTTCTTTAATAGCACTGGATTATGTCCCAGCTCAATCATTTTTAAATTACTTTTGACTATGTGACATACAGTTACTTGATCTCACGTGCGATAAAAATCGGGCGTCGTTTGGTTTCTAAGTAAATGCGGCCGATGTAGCGGCCAACGATGCCGAGGGCGAACAACTGGAGGCCGCCGATCATCAGAAAGATAGAGACCATTGACGGCCAGCCAGCGGTCGGATCACCGTAAATAGCTGCGCGAACAACAATAAAGATTAAAGCAAAAAACGAGCCAACGAAACTCACGATACCAAGAATGGACACGAAGGTTAACGGTGCTTCAGAGAAGTCGATGATGCCATCAAGCGCGTATCGCAAGAGCCCCATGAAGGACCAGCTCGTCTCCCCATGTTGACGCTCGATGTTGCGATAAGGCAGATACTTTGTTTTGAACCCAACCCAACTGAATAGCCCTTTAGAGAAGCGGTTGCGCTCGGTCATTTGAATGACAGCTTCGACAACCTGTCTCGTCATCAAGCGGAAATCCCGTGCCCCTGGCACAATTTGAGTTTGCGAGACTTTATTAATGAATTTATAGAATAAATCCGAGAAAAATGAACGCATCCGAGCTTCGCCTGAGCGGTCAGTGCGTTGAGCACCAGCCATATCATAGCCGTCTTGCAAGGCGGCATACATATCAGGAAGCATCGCTGGCGGGTCTTGCAGATCAGCATCCATAACGGCGTAGTAGTCTGCTTTTGCGGTAGAGAGACCAGCATACATGGCCGCCTCCTTACCAAACGAGCGAGAAAGATCAATGAAGTGAACCTGATCGTCTTTTGCTTGTAACTGTTTGATTTGCTGAAGGGTATCGTCACTTGAACCGTCGTTGACAAACCAAATTTGGGCTTGTAACGCGGTTAAGTCGTCGCGGAATGTTTTAACAAGTTCTTGATAGATCAGCGGGACATTTTCTGACTCGTTATGACATGGAATGATAATTGCCACACTTTGCGGCATGAGAAGGCCTCCTGTTTTGCGTTAATTTGATGATGGCTGGAGAAATAATTTGACGTGTCAACTCGTACGGTACCGTTATAATAAAACTAATCCCGCATAGACTTAATGGCTTTTGCTAGTTTATCTGTTTGACTGGTGACGGTTGTGAGATTGGCCGTCATGACATCGATTTGTTGATTGAGTGAACTGTAATATTGATTCAGTTGAGAAATTTGGCTTTCTAAGTCATCTTGTGAGGTGTCACTATCTGCGGTGGTGGAGAAGAAGGTATCCTCAGCCGTTAACATTTCGCGGTAATAACTGACCAGTGTTTTGTGATCTAACTTGGCGAGTTTCAGACTTGTGAGAACGTTATTCAACTGTGTTTGTGGTGTATCCTCAGATGGCTGATTGTTGAGCTTTGTCAACGTATTATTTGCCCCAACCAAAGCGCTGTTGGCGGCTTCTAATGATTTAAACGCCGCGGCACGCCTATCCAAAAGTTTTTTGACAGGGCCATTTTCTTTTTTTAAATCAGTTTGCGGATTTCCCTGGTAAGCCTTTTCAAAAGCAGAAGGAAAGGCGTTTACCGTTGATCCAATCGTCTTTAACGCATCTTGTTCTTGCTGCACCTGCGTTTGAACGGTGGCGGTTGTGGTTTTTAACTGGCTTTTAGGATTTAAAGTCGCCGAGCATCCAACAATCAAGACTGCCAGACTGGCTAACAAAATGAGTAATTTTTTCATAGCAGCTCCTCTGTTTATATGGTAGCGTAAAGCCCGATTAAATACTAGCGGGGCGTGACGAGTACATGTGTTGACTATTCATTAAGTGGAATGTTCTATGCTAAACTGACTCTGGAGGGTGATGGCCATGCACATAGGTATGCGAACGGTTAAAACAGCAGTGGGGACGGCAGCGGCAATGCTGATTGCTTACGAGTTGCACCTTGAATATTGGACGGCCGCTGGGATTATTACGATTTTATCAGTCCAGAATACGACCAAGGCATCATTTCGGCTAGTCGCATATCGCTTATTGGCGACCGTGTTAGGTTTTGTGATTGCGATCGGTGCATTTTTGGTGCTGGGGTACAATGCACTGGCTTTCGGACTTTTCTTACTCATTTTTATTCCTTTGACCAACGTGTTTGCGGTGCAGAGCGGTATCGTCATGACCGCGGTGCTAGTCACTCATTTTATGATGGCGAAAAGCTGCAGTTGGTTCTGGATTAAAAATGAACTATTATTGCTCGCAGTGGGCGCTGGTGTGGCATTGATTGCCAATTTGTTCATGCCAAGTCTGGAAGCCAAAATCACTGAGTTTCAGGCACAAGTCGAAGCCGAGATGCGCGAGATTCTCGATCATATGAGCCAGCAATTGGGTCCGGATCACATTAAAAGTGCGGACAATTGGGCGAATTTGTCAGATTTGAAAATGACCTTAGATGCCGCTGTTGCTTGGGCTAATCGCCATAGTGACAATCAATTGCTGGCCGATAATGATTATTTTCAAGCCTATTTTGAAATGCGCGACAATCAATATGAGTTGCTCCGGCAAATGCAAGACAGCCTTGACCGTATCGAAACACCTGTGGAACAAGCAGCCGTTATTAGCGATGCCTTGGCGATGACGGCCAGTGTTCTGACCGAAGACAACCCCGCCACACAATTGGTCACCATGGTCAAAAAAATTCAACGCGATTTTGCTAAATCAGCGCTGCCAACAGACCGCGCAAGCTTCGAAAGCCGCGCGCGATTGTTCTATTTCCTAGAAGACTTTTCCCGCTTGTTGCAGTTAAAGCGGAATTTTAACAATATTATTTCATCACAGAATTGATTTGCGGTTTCCTACATGTCCTAAGTCATTTAAGTTGGAAAATAAAAAGGGGCGTTTAATCTGATGGATGTCAAAGTCATAAAACTCGGTACCTCATTAGCACTATCGCTGCCAAGTGGTTCGAGTTTCAAGCAGGGGGATGCTTTTCTGTTAGTTCCTGACAAGAGCGGAAGTTACTCATTAGTGCCAAAAATTAACCACCCATATGCTGAGGCTAAATCTCTTTCACTTTATCAACCCGAAGAGTGGGCTGATATTGAGCACAATTTTCGCTGATGTCCCATCGCCGCAAGCAAGGTAACGATATTCCAGTTGATTCTGTCTCTCAAAGTGACGAAAATTCAATAATGGCATTCTCTGATCATTTGAGCAATCATGAGTACAATAGAGTAGTTGCGTCATCGGCATTCTAAGATAGAAAGCAAGAGCTGGCGGAGCGGCGAGGGGGCTCAGCCGTGAAATTGTTGTTGGCGGTTTACCGCCTACAACAAGGCCAGACTTTGAAATCGCGCGGGGTTTGCGCGAGTTCAAAGCTGTGCCCACAGCTCTAGCTTCGCGGTCGCCAGCCCTCCTCGCCGCGTAGCCAGCTCGGACTAGGGGAGATACTTGACTGGAATAGAACTGAAGAGAAACGTCGTTTGCATTGCAAAAACGCGTTCGCAGGTTTCTAATCGCGCCTGCTCACGCTCTTAAACGCGATCGCCAACCCAGAAATCTGCGTGTAAGGACCTTGGATGCAATGACCAAAGCCCAGTCATCACATCCAAGGCCGCTTACACTCCGATTTCTAACCGGGTTGGCTCACGCTCTATACTTGCTTGCCGTTTGGCGTGATGGTAGACTAAATATGTACTTTTTGAATGGTCGTGGTTGCATGGTTTCAGAACTTTCTTCCACTTGTACCAAACAGAAATACACGATATTATCATGCGTCAGCAGACGCAAGGAGGAATGTTCTCATGGAACACGGCACAGTTAAATGGTTCAATGCTGAAAAGGGTTACGGTTTTATCACTCGCGAAGATGGTAGCGATGTTTTCGTTCACTTCTCAGCTATCCAAGGCGACGGCTACAAGACCCTCGAAGAAGGCCAAGCAGTCACTTTTGAAGTTGAAGACAGCGATCGCGGTCCACAAGCGGTTAACGTTAACAAAGACTAATATGAAAGTTTCAGAGCTGGTTGCAGAGATGCAACCGGCTTTTTATTTTCGCGTGTGCACGAGGACAGATACAGGTAAAATGGGTGAGTAGCGATGTTGCGTGCCAGCTTCAAATAAAAGTGGCGGATTGTCTGACTTTTTCTAAAACTCATTTGGCAGGTGCTCAATGCGTGTAAGTGCATGTTAAACTAGTTCATAGCATGTTAATTGAAACATTTTTTGGAAGGTGGGGAAGGGCTGCATGTTAAGATTTGTGAAAGTTGCGCCGGAAGCTCGGTTGCATTATTTGGATCTTTTATTGATTGGGGATGAGGATCCGAATATGTTGCGGCGGTATTTGGACGCTGGCACGTTATTTGCAGCGATTGACGAGACTGTGCCGGTTGGCGTGGCCATGGTAGTGCCTGTGGATGCTACCACTATTGAACTGAAGAATCTTGCGGTACTGCCTGCCCGCCGTCGCCAAGGTATCGGTGCGAGCTTGTTACGGTACGTCGGACTGGTGTATGCGCCTGATTATCAGGATATGCTGGTTGGTACTGGTGATGTGGATTTCGAGAATCTGCGTTTTTACATGCGCCAGGGATTCCGGTTTGACGCAATCCGTAAGCATTTCTTCGATCAGTATGCCCATCCGCTGTATGCAGAAGGGATGCAGTTGCAGGACATGGTTGTGTTACGACGACGGTTGTTATTGACAGGTTCTGATAAAACAAAGGAGTAATGCTTTTGGCCAAAAGGCGCCGACATTTTACGTTAAAAATAATTCCGCTTGCTGCTTGGCTAGTCATCGGTTTCTTTGCGATCGGTGTGACGCTTGTGGTTGGTTCATACTGGGCCCAACAACAAACAGAAGTGACGCAAAAACAAGAAGTTGCGGATGAAAAGGCGGCAGTACGCGCAAAAAAAGTTGCCTTTATTAAGCGCTTGGTGCCGACAGCACAGGTCATGCAAAAGCAATATGGTGTTTTGACAAGCGTCACCTTAGCACAGGCCATTTTGGAATCCAACTGGGGTACCAGTGCATTGGCGAAGGACTACCATAACCTGTTTGGCATCAAAGGTACCGATCCAGCCACGACCAAAGTTTTGCGCACGCAGGAATATGTCAATGACAAATGGATCATGGTCGATGGCCGTTTTCGGGTGTATGACAACGACAGTGAGTCGATCCGCGATCATGCGCTGTTATTCGTTAATGGGACTGATTGGAATCCGCAACAATATGCCACAGTTCGTGCCGCTAAGGACTATAAAACAGCGGCAGCTGCTTTGAAGACGGATGGCTATGCTACTGATCCTGATTATCCACAAAAATTGATTCATTTGATTGAAACTTGGAATCTAACCCAATATGATAGCTGAACGTTCGTGTTTTAGTGATGCGGCAATCCTCGTTATTTTGACTTTTTAAAGCCGAATCACGGGGATTTTACTTATTCTTTTGATGAAAGCGGCTTCGCGTGTTTGTTCGGGAATTAGCGTGATTGTGTTGTTCCACACTGATTTTTATGGTAAGCTTGTTGAAAATTTACAATTAAAAGGAGTGCTTGTGGTGAAATTACTGGAAGACCGGATCAAAAAGGATGGCCAAGTAATAGGAACAGATGTCTTGAAGGTGGATAACTTTTTGAATCATCAGGTCGATCCTGATTTAATGGCAGATCTCGGTCATGAATTCTACCGGCGCTTCAGCAATGAGCCGATCACCAAAATTCTGACGGTTGAAAGTTCCGGTATTGCGCCGGCGATTGCAACGGCAATGGAGTTTCACAAGCCGTTGGTTTTTGCTCGTAAGCATAAGAGCTTGACTTTAAAAGATCATCTTTACACAGCTACGGTCTATTCGTTCACTAAAAAAACCTCCAATGAGATCGCTATCTCTCGCAAGTTCCTTTCAGCCGATGACAATGTTTTGATCATTGATGATTTTCTTGCCAACGGTCAGGCGGTCGAAGGTTTGATGGATATCATTGCACAGGCTGGTGCGACACTGAGCGGTGTGGGGATTGTGATCGAGAAGACTTTCCAAAAAGGCCGCAAGTTGCTTGATGAAAAGCACGTTCGCGTCGAATCATTGGCGCGCATCAATGCATTTGAAAATGGTCAGGTCATCTTTGCGCCGGAGGATTAGCCCACGATGAAGAATAAAGCGATTTCGAATCCTAAAGCAGCCGCATTGGGACTGCAGCATTTGCTGGCGATGTATTCCGGTTCGGTGTTAGTACCAATTCTGATTGGTGCTTCGTTGCATTTTACGTCTGAGCAGATGACGTATCTGGTGTCGATTGATATCTTCATGTGTGGTATCGCAACGGCTTTGCAAGTATTTGGCAACAAGTATTTTGGGATTAAGCTGCCAGTCGTTTTGGGCTGTGCCGTCCAAGCGGTGGCGCCTTTGATCATGATTGGCCAGAAGTTTAATTTTCAAACGATGTACGGGGCCATCATTGTTGCTGGGTTGTTCGTTTTCCTAATCGGCGGTGCTTTTTCAAAGTTGCGTTTCTTGTTCCCGCCGTTGGTGACCGGTTCGTTGATCACGGTCATTGGCTTGTCGTTGATTCCGGTTGCTTTTCAAAATCTTGGCGGTGGCTCAACAACGGCCAAGGATTTTGGTAACATGACCAATCTGATGGTCGGGGCCTTCACGGTACTTCTGATCTTAGCGATCAATGTCTGGGGCAAAGGTTTCCTGCATTCAATCGCGATTTTGGTTGGCTTGATTGCTGGTACGGTGCTTGGCGGTTTTCTTGGGTTGGTTAGTTTTCAGCCGGTGATTGAGGCCAGCTGGTTCCACGTACCGACGCCATTTTACTTTGGGGTACCGCAGTTTGAGTGGAGCTCGATTGTCACGATGATTTTAATTTCGATGACATCCATGGTCGAAAGTACTGGCGTTTTCTTCGCGTTAGGGGACATTGTCGGCCGTAAAATTGAAGCAGACGACCTGAAGCGCGGCTATCGCGCCGAAGGGTTAGCCGTGATGCTTGGCGGGTTGTTCAATACCTTCCCATACACCACTTTCTCGCAAAACGTTGGGTTGGTTCAATTGTCAGGGATTAAGACCCGCAAGCCAGTTATTTTTTCCGCGATTTTCTTAGTGATTCTTGGTTTACTGCCAAAAATTGGCGCTTTAGCCACGATTATTCCAGCACCGGTGCTTGGCGGGGCCATGCTGGTGATGTTCGGCATGGTGGCTGTGCAAGGCATTCGGATGTTGCAACAGGTTGATTTTGACAATGATAAGAATTTGCTTGTCGCTGCCATTTCGATCGGTCTGGGACTTGGCGTGACAGTTCAGCCACATATCGTTCAGTTCTTGCCAAAAACAATTCAATTGCTGTTTGGGTCAGGCATTTTAATGACCAGCTTGAGTGCGGTTTTGCTGAATTGGCTGTTCAATTCGCCACGTCGGACGCAAGAAATGTCGGTTGATGAAGGCTTGAACGAACGCGATTCAGATAAATAAAGTCAAAGCGAGGAACAGATGTGACGCAATTTATTAGTCCAGGTGCAACGATTGGCATTATCGGCGGCGGTGTGACTGCTTTTCAAATGGCGAATGCGGCCAATTCGATGGGCATGCGCACGGTCGTTTTGGCGCCGACACAAACGGATATTGCTTTTGAAAAGGCGGATATTCCGTTGGTGGGCGATGCCACTGATCGGACAGCGCTGAAAGAACTCACGCAATTAAGCACAGTGATGACTTTTACAGATGAGAATGTCGATGGTTCGTTGCTGGCGGAATTAGCCACTGCCAACCAATTGCCTTCCGGGGTCGACATTTTGACTGTCACCCAAGACCGCTATTTGGAAAAAGTCTTTTTGGACGATCTGAATATGAACATTTTGCCTTATACCCAAGTCATTACGCCGAATGATATTAAAGAGGCTGTTGACACAATCGGTTATCCAGCCTTGCTGAAACCGATTCAGAAGGGGATGGGCGTTGACCAGCAGTTGCTGCTGTCCACGGCAGATGACGTCGCGCGGGCACAGCAGTTGTTGCAACAGCGACCATATATTCTTGAGGCATACTTACAAGACATCAAAGAAGTCGCTGTGATCGTTGCGAAGGCGGGATCAGAAGTGCGCATCGGCCCGGTCATCCAGAATTATTTTGATCGTCATCAACTGAAGGCTTCATCTGTGCGCGCCGATGTTGATCCAGCAGTGATTGTTGAGATCCGGCGTATCGCTGCTAAAATTTCAGAGAAGTTAGCCTATACGGGCATCTTTAGTCTTGAATTTTTCTTAGCCAGCAATGGGACGCTTTATGTGAAGCGAGTTTATCCAGGGCCGAAATTATATGGCCATCTGATGCTGAATACGAGTGACATTTCTGAATATGAGCTGCATCTGCGCGCAATTCTAGGCTGGCCATTGCCGGAGTTGCAATTGGCTGAGGACGGCGTTGGCATTCCGCTGCGTTCAGAAGATATGGACGCGGTTTTGACTCAGATTCAAATTAAACCTGATTGGCGATTTACGTTTTATCCGACTGGTGGCGAGCTAACCGGCGAGATTCAGATCGTGGGTGATTTGAAAGCAATCAAAGCCAGTGTGAATGCGACTGGCCACTTTGTCATTCAATGATCGCGTGCTGGCAGTCGAAAACCAAGGATACCTGTTGTTGTTTTGTCCACTTGAAGGAGGAAAAAGCCTGTGATTCCGCGTTATAGTCGTCCCGAAATGGCCGCAATCTGGTCAGAGAAGAACCGTTATGCTGCATGGCTGGAAGTTGAAATCTTAGCTGCCGAAGCCTGGTCCAAACTAGGGGAAATTCCCGCTGCTGATGTCCAAGCATTGCGTGCGCATGCTAAGTTTGATGTTGATCGGATTCATGAAATTGAAGCGGTCACGCATCATGACGTGGTGGCATTCACGCGGGATGTTTCTGAAAGCCTCGGCGCTGAGAAGAAATGGGTTCATTTTGGCTTAACCAGTACCGATGTTGTCGACACGGCACAGGGCTACCTGTTGAAGCAGGCTAACGAGATTCTGCGTGCAGATTTGGCCGCCTTGAAGGCTAGTTTAGCGAAGTTGGCGAAGGCCCATAAGGATACCGTGATGATGGGGCGGACGCATGGCGTGCACGCTGAACCAACTACTTTTGGGTTGGTTGTTGCCACGTGGTATTCTGAATTGAAGCGAGACATCCGTCGATTTGAAGACGCGGCTAGCGATGTTGAAGCTGGTAAGATTAGCGGTGCAGTCGGTACCTTCGCCAATACGCCGCCTGCTGTTGAGGCGTACGTCACAGAGCAGTTGGGTATTCGCGCTCAAGAAATCTCGACTCAGATTCTGCCGCGTGATCTGCATGCGCATTACATTCAGACACTTGGCCTGATTGCGACTTCGGTGGAACGATTTGCTTTGCAGATTCGGCATATGCAGCGTACCGAAGTTCATGAAGTCGAAGAGCATTTCAACAAAGGTCAAAAGGGCTCGAGTGCTATGCCACACAAGCGCAATCCAATCGGTTCGGAAAATGTTTCTGGCTTGGCGCGCGTCATTCGTGGATACGAGACGCCAGCCTTAGAAGATGTGCTGTTGTGGCATGAACGCGATATCTCGCATTCCAGTGCCGAACGGATCATGTTGCCAGATGCTACCGGGCTGCTTGATTACATTCTCCATCGCTTCACCAGTATTTTGGACAATTTGGATGTTTTCCCAGACCGAATGAAAGCCAATATGAATCTGACGCATGGCCTGATTTACAGCCAGCGGGTGATGCTGAAGCTGATCGAAGCTGGCTTGAGCCGAGAACAAGCCTATGACTTGGTTCAACCCAAGACTGCGGTGGCATGGGATGAGCATCGCGCCTTCCGTCCGTTGCTTGAAGCTGATCCGAAGATTACTGATCGGTTAAGTCAGGCCGATTTAGACGATGCTTTCGACTACCACTATCACCTCAAGCATGTTGATGAGATTTTCAAACGAGTTGGTTTAGCATAAGCAAATAAATCAAACAAAAACGGCGAGTGCAGACTCGTCGTTTTTGTTTGGCCGCATTTTGCGCCACCTGTTGACCATAGAAAAAGTCCTGTTCAAGTTGTGATAGCAACGAGAACAAGACTCATTTTGTCAGGGCACTCAGCGTCAATACAGGCGGTTCCTGCCAAGCATGGTTAGGATTCGCATTTAACAAGGATTGATCTGTTGTTAAAACTAGCAAGCAACTATTGGTTTGTTGCAATGCATGATTGGCTTCAGTGAGGAAGTCGCGGGTAACATAAGGATCAAAGATCGCAGGAGAGCTGGTTAGCAGCAGGTAACGTTTTTTACCCATCAAGCCACGATAAAATTGCAAATAAATGCGTTGCATGGTGTTCAATGTCGCAGCTGGCTGGTCTAAGATCGGTGAATTCGTGGATAACCATTCAGGCAAGAAATCAGAATCCTTGCAGCGTCCATTGATGCAAAGGTTGTTTCGCACGCTGAGATAGTCAAGGATACCTGTATGCCGGCTATTAATGAAGCCGACTTGCTTGATGACGCCACCATTAATAAAATCGCGCACGTACTGATCATGCAAGGCAATCAGGTCATTCTCGTTTGAGGCATAGAGATACTGAATCGTCGTTGGGGTAAAAAGTTTGGCAAAATTTTCGCGATAGATATCAAGTAGTTTTGATCGAAATAACATGGCTGTCTCCTAACGCGGTAAGGCACGCCTTTTCCGAAGCATGGAAAGTGGTGTGACCAAACCTATGTTGGTGATGAAAATCACGGCGAGACCATTTCCCAGTGCTGACAGGAAACCGGTTGGCTGTGTCATATCATCAGTTTTGCTACCGTAATAAAAGAGGGTTTCACGGGTAAAACCAGTCAGGTGACGGGCAAAGAGTTGCTCAAATGCGTGGTTCATTGCGATGCTGTCATACTTTTGTTGTAGCAGATGGGCAAATACCGAACGATTTGTGGTCGTTAAGAAATAAATCAATTGATCATTTAATAAAACCACAAGAAAAATACTAACAATGAAGCTAATTAAAAAGCTGAAAATTGCTTCAAAGGCGTATTGTAAGCCGATCGACATACTGCTTTTTCCGACTAAATACAAAGCATCAGTTTCAGACCGTCGACGCCGCCATAGCCAAGCAGTTCCTGCAAGCCACAAAAGACCGTCAGCAAAAACAACTTTGGTCAGCATCGACTGAGCAGCCTGCACCATTTGAATGTGGGCTTGTCCGACCTGCGTACTGAGCAAAATCGTCTGCCTATTTTGTGTTCCAAATGAGTTCAAGCGTTGCAAAAAAGCTGCCTGAGCAGATTGGTCAATCATTTCACTTGTCATCAGCATGATGCTGATCAAGCAGAACGCCACTGATAACAGCATCATCACAATATAATAACGGCGATGATAACGAAATCCTGAAAACGTTCGCTCAAAGAAATGCATCTACCCGTTCACCTCACAAGCAGTATAAGCAATGAATTTGAACAAAGTGTGAACATAAGCCGAGCATTTACTATGTTATTTGAATTTATTTAGATGGTTGAGTTGTGACATTCACATCAGACGAACTGCTAGATTTGCTGCTGCTGGAGGCTTCAGTTTGATCCTGAACTTTATCTGGGAAGGTGGTGATGGGATCAGTGTCGTCGGCTAATTCAGGAGCATCAGTTTGGTAAAGTCCAGTTGTTGATTGGTCATTATTTTCGCTATAGAGACTGGTGCTCTTGCTGCCTAGATTGCGTTCGATTGACAAGACATTGCTGAGACTCTGATTGTAGTCATATTGGTTAGGGTTGACGGGTTTAAAGCCAAGTGGCACGTAGAAGCGTAAGAGATTGCGGTTAGCGACATCGTCTGAAAGGCTGAGTCTTGTGTCCACTGACTTCTGATCCTTGGCGATGGTTGCTTCAAGCGCAGGCGTCAATGTCAGCAGTTTACCGGTTGTATTATCGTAGACTTTACTGCCAAGTACGGTGTATTTAGAGGTGACAAAATTGTGATTACGGAAGGCAACGACGCTGTCGTGCTGACTGGACAGCAGATCGGTGCCAAATTGGACATAACGCGAGCTATCAATGCCTAGTAAGTGAAGTAAGGTCGGCAAGACGTCGATCTCGCCGCCGTAAGTGCTATTAACGCCGCCTTTAAGACCAGGCATGTGGAAAATCAGCGGGACGCGTTGCAACTGAGCATCATCGAACGCATTCCAAGTGCTAGGATCCTTGCCAAGCAACGGTGCCAGAGTGGTATTGCGATCATTACTAATACCGAAATGATCCCCATAAAGCATCACTAGCGAATTCTTTTCCAAACCGCTTGCTTTCAAATAGTTGAAGAATTCCTTGAGCGCTTCATCAAGATAATGAGCCGTGCGAAAATAACCGTTGATCGTGGCGTCATCAGTACCGGCGTCAGGAAAATCGGAATCAGCTTGGGTGATATAAAAAGGATTATGATTGCTCGTCGTGATGATTTTGGCATAGAAAGGCTGTTGCAGATGCTCCAGATACTTTGGTGTCTCGGCCATCATCAACTTATCTTTAATGCCATATTCAGTCGCTGCTTTTTCGTCATGATTATAAAAGTTGCCGGAAAAGTAGTCGTTATAACCAAGACTCTTGTATACATTGTCGCGGTTCCAGAAGCTAGCAGAGCCACCATGAAAAACAGCACTGGTATAACCGGCTCGTTGATTGAGAATGGCCGGCGCTCCTTCAAACGTATTTTCAGTGCCGAGACTGCTGAATAAAGAGCCATTGGCAATCCCAAACGTGCTGGTTTCTAGCATGTTTTCGGCGTCACTGGTTTTACCAAGACCAACTTGATGAAAGAAGTTGCTAAAGCTAAGTGTGTCTTTTTCTTTAATGAGTGAATTCAGGAAAGGCGTGACTTCTTGACCGTCAATTTTTTGGCCAATCAAGAATTGTTGGAAGCTTTCCAAATGAATAATAATGACATTTTTGCCTTTGGCCGTCCCAAAATAACTGGCGTTTGGAGCGGCATAATGTGACCGCGTATATTGCAATACTGGGTCAAGATTCGAACTGTCTGCTTGGGCGCGGACCTGATTGTTCTGGGCTGTTTTGGCAGCATCGTAAACGGTGAATGGCGCCAAGCCGAGATACTTAACGATATAATTCCGATCAAAAGTCCGCGTCAAAAGTTGCGGCCGATTCATTTCACTAACCGCCATGATCAACCCAAACAGCGCGATCCCAAAGACGGTGACCGCTTGCGGAAAGTGAAAGGGAAGTTGGCGGGTATCCAACGTCAGACCGAAATGCGGCCAGCGCAAAGGTTCATTGTGGATATAGCGCCAGATATTCCAAATACTGTAACTAAAATAAGCCAAGGCCACTAGCACAATATCAATTACATAAATGATATCGTGTGGTTTAACCATGCTAAGCGAGCTAGCTCCAAGACCCTGACTCACTTTAGAGACGCCAAGGACCGTGTTGATGGTCAGAAAATCTGAAAACTCACGATAATACAGAACATTTGCGAGCAATAGCAAAGTGCTGAGTATGTAAACAATGACGCCGATGAGGTAACCGCGGCGCGCATGCTTGGGATACAAGCCAAGCGATAGGAAAATGATCCCAGTTCCTAAAGGATTTAATAATAGCAAGGTGTATTGTAGCGGATCATTTAAGCCAAGTGAAAAGTCCACAAAGTAACCAAAGATGGTCTTAGCCCATACCAAAAAAAGCAGACAGGCTAAAAAGCCAATCCGGGTTGATCTTATCCACTGTGCGAGGCGATTTAGTCGTAACCGTTTCAAAGCGGCAACTCCTTTCCACTTTGTTCTTTGTCATTGTACCCGCAAAAGGGAGGAAGCACAAAAGCAGCGTCTGAGCCAACTTGGTTTTGGGGGTGGCAAGCGTGTCTCAATATCTGAAAAATGAGCTGTGCTTGCGAGCGTGTTTCTGAAGCAACTGCAAAAGGCCTAATTACCATTTTGCTTAGACCCTTATGTGTTGGTTTCTACGCTGCTTTGGGACAATGAGGCGAGAACGCTATTTTAGTGCTTTTTGATGTCCCGCGCCGGCCTCCCGACATATTGGTGAAATGATCTTAAATCTTGATCCCGTCGCTGGTATCATGGCAAATCATGCAATGATTAGCGTACCTCATTTTCCTAATGGCAGAGGGTGATGCTCATCATTCTTACAGAGTCTTTAAAAGTTGTAACACATTGTGGGTATCCTTCAGTCACTTTGCTACAATGACAACTGGAGGTAGCACAATGCTGTTTTTGGGGCCATTTTACAACTGGATTAATACAACCTCGCTCAGTCGCGTCAACCATTTTCCTTTGGTTCGATTGATTGTTTTTAGTTTGGACAAAACTATTCTATACCTATTGATCTTTGCAGCCTTGCGCTGCCTTTGGCTGTTGTTGACGAAGCGGAGAACCACTTTTGGGCGGGAATTGAAACTAGGCATTTTTGTCGGTTATTTAATGCTCTTATTTGCTTTGACAGTTTTTCGCGATGTGTATTATCCGTGGCAACTGCACTTTCATTGGAATCGGCCATTATCTGTGATTAATATCCGACCGCTTGTTGAAACGCTTAAATTACAACATGCTGCCAGTCACTTCGATCTCTGGTATCAATCACTAGGGAATATTGCTTGGTTTATGCCGCTTGGCTTTGGTATTCCCTGGGTGAGCAAACGTCGACGGCGTCTCGCGGGCACGGTTATATTTGGCTTGCTGACGTCGTTAAGTATTGAAACCCTACAATTTCTGCTAATCAGTGGGGTAGCGGACATTGATGATGTTATTTTCAATGTGATCGGTGCGATTTTCGGCTATAGCCTATATCGCTTGTTTCATCATCGTAAATAAGCATGAGTCGTTTTAGTATTCATCATGAGTTTTCTGTGTATCATGAAGGTGAGCTGTCTCTTGGAAATGCTTTAGATCAGGTTGTGCTTGTCTTGCCGTGGGAAAACCGCTAGAATATTTTTTTGTGTTCAATTTTTTTAAATCAATCATTGAAATAGAAAGAGGCGCGTAATGGGATTTTTACTTGCGCTGATTCCAGCAATTGCATGGGGCTCCATTGGCTTGGTCAGTGGCAAACTAGGTGGCAATGCTTATCAGCAAACTTTGGGGATGACGTTTGGCGCGCTGGTTTTCGGGATCGGCACGTTGATTGTCATGCGTCCGGTCTTAGATACTAAAATTTGGTTACTTGGGATTGTCTCTGGGCTTTTCTGGGCATTAGGACAAGGCCAACAGTTTCAGTCCATGAAATATATGGGTGTCTCAATGACGATGCCTATTTCGACAGGGATGCAGCTTGTTGCGACAACACTGGCCGGTGCGCTGTTGTTCCACGAATGGCGTAATGGTCGTGATGTGACCTTGGGCATTCTTGCACTGGTATTGCTGATTGTGGGTGCAACGTTGACATCAAGGCGCGAACAAACAGACGACTTCACAACACAAAGTGGCGTTGCAAAGGGGCTGCGAACCTTATTGATATCGACAGTTGGGTATGCAGGCTACACGATTATCGTCAACGCTGGGCATCTTGGCGCTTTGGCCGTTGTGATGCCGCAATCCATCGGCATGATTATTGGTGCGTTATTAATGGGCATTGGCCATCAGCCATTTGCTAAGGCAACTGCCAAAAATATTTTGACAGGCCTGCTTTGGGGAACAGGGAATGTGTTCATGTTGTTATCGATGGCCAATGTTGGTTTAGCGGTTTCTTATTCATTGTCACAGATGGGAATTGTCATTTCGACTTTCGGCTCGATTTATCTGCTTGGCGAGCATAAAACACGCAAGGAAATGATCTGGGTTAGCTGCGGGTCGGCACTGGTGATTCTCGGTGGTGTCGTCCTTGGCATCATGAAAGCAAAGTAATCGATGAGAAGTTGCTCGATTGCTTGCTTTTTTACAAATTCAATTTTAAAGTTAACTTGTTAGAGTGTGAATTTGAACAAAGCATGGGTAACTGAATTTAAAAGTTTACTTGATGAGTTATTTCGAATTAATAATTGAATTGACGTTTTTTATGAAACCACTCTCATATCGACTTTTGACAGTTACTTATGTATTTAGAGGAGGAAGCACACGATGTCGTACATCAAATTTGATTCATCTAAGCTGGACAAGTTCGTTCATGCCAATGAACTTGAACAGATGCAGCCGTTAGTGACTGCAGCTGACAAGGAATTGCGTGAAGGAACAGGTGCTGGTAAGGATTTCCGCGGCTTTATCGATTTGCCAGTCAACTATGACAAGGACGAATTTGCCCGGATCAAGGCAGCAGCCAAGAAAGTTCAAGGCAATTCTCAAGTCTTTGTTGCGATTGGGATTGGCGGTTCTTATTTAGGCGCACGGATGGCGGTTGATTTTCTTTCCCAGACTTTCCGTAACCTTGACCCTGATCTGAAGTTCCCAGAAGTTTATTTTGCTGGTAACTCAATCTCTGGTACTTATCTGGCGGACTTGCTTGACATTATTGGCGACCGTGACTTCTCGATCAACGTGATCAGTAAGTCTGGTACCACGACTGAACCTTCAATTGCATTCCGTGTTCTGAAGGCAAAGTTGATCGAAAAGTATGGCAAAGATGGCGCAAAGGAACGGATTTATGCGACAACTGATCGTGCCAAGGGTGCTTTGAAGCAAGAAGCAGACGCAGAAGGCTACGAAGAATTCGTTGTTCCTGATGATGTCGGCGGTCGGTTCTCTGTGATGTCCGCTGTTGGTCTGTTGCCAATCGCTGTTGCAGGCGGTGACATTGACGAAATGATGCGTGGTCTCGGTGATGGTCGTAAGGCATACGCTTCAGCTGATTTGAAGGAAAACGAAGCTTATCAGTACGCCGCATTGCGGAACATTTTGTATCGCAAGGGCTATACCACTGAATTGCTGGAAAACTACGAACCAACGTTGCAATACCTTGGTGAATGGTGGAAGCAATTGATGGGTGAATCTGAAGGTAAGGACCAGAAGGGGATCTATCCTTCAAGTGCCAACTTCAGTACTGACCTGCACAGTCTTGGCCAATACATTCAGGAAGGTCTGCGCAACCTGATGGAAACCGTTGTCTGGGTTGAAGAACCAAACCGCGACCTAACCATTCCTGAAGATGCTAACAACCTTGACGGCCTTGGCTACTTGGCTGGCAAGAAGATGTCCTTCGTTAACCGCAAGGCCTATGAAGGGGTTGTTCTCGCCCACACCGATGGCGGCGTGCCAGTTATGACCGTCTCCATTCCAAAGCAGGATGCCTACACCTTAGGCTATCTGATCTATTTCTTCGAAGCTGCCGTTTCAATCTCCGGCTACCTGAACGGGATCAACCCATTCAACCAGCCAGGTGTTGAAGCCTACAAGAAGAACATGTTCGCACTGCTTGGTCGTCCGGGCTATGAGGATATGACCAAGGAATTGAACGCACGCCTTTAATCGCAAGGACTTGCGCGATTTGAAATGTGGTAAATAAAGAGCTCCAGAATCATGTTGGAAAAGTCCGTGGTGAAGTTTTGGTGAAGGCTTCGGACTTATCCACAGGTTCTGGAGCTTTTTTGTGTTCACTGATTTAAGTATTTTTCGAATTGTTGATGGTTTTCTTTCTTTTTTGCTGGGGAGATTTCAGCATAGATTTGAGTGGTTGAAATGTCTTTATGCCCAAGATCATCTTTGATGTCATCAAGGCTTAATCCTGCCTCACGCATTAAAACGGCATGCGTGTGTCTTAAATCATGGATACGGATGTGAGGAAGTCCAGCCCGATTGGTGATGCGATTAAAAGCACCGGTAGTTGCTCGAGATCGGAGCGGTTGTCCAAACTTGGCATCAGACGAATAGGTGAAGACAAAATCGTTATTGTGGCTAGTAGAAAACCGAAAGCCTTGTACATTGCCGTGACTGAAATGGCGCTCATATTGTTGTTGAAGAAGGTCATTTACTCGAGCGGTCATGTATTCGGTTCTCTTAGAGCTTAATGTTTTGGGACGATCAAGCGCTATTTTGCCAGCGTTTGATCCAGTTTCAGCACGATAGATTCGTGTTGCATTGACTGATAAAGTATTTTTACTGAAGTCAATGTCCGACCAGCGAAGAGCCATGGCTTCACCCACACGAAGCCCGCAGTCAATTAGTGTCACAAAGAATGATAGCCACATAGGCTCTTTATCTTCTTCAGCTGCTTCTATAAAAGATCCAACTTGATCTTTTGTCCAAAAGTGAAGTTTTTTGGAATTGTCTTTAGCATACGCACTGAACTCGACACCAACGGTAGGGTTTTTGGTAATGTAACCAATTGCAACGGCTTTTTTTAACGCATTGTGCAACGTTCCATTGATGAGCTTTACTGTGTTAAGAGACAAGCCATCATTGAATAGACTGCTGATGAACTCCTGATGTTCCTTAAGCGTGTATTTGGCCAGTCGAATATCGCCAATTTTTGGGATGATGTATTTCTTAAGATTATATCGATAGATAATCATGGATCCCTCTTTGACATTAACCTTAAGCTTAGTGATCCACTGATTAAGATAATCAGCCATTAAAATTCTTTCAGTTTGGTAGTGAGAGTGGCCTTTGATTATTTCGGCCTCGGCCAAGGTTGCTTCTTGCTGGGCTATTTTTTCGGTTGGAAAACCGCGCCGATGGATCTTTATTTCTTTTCCTGTCTGCGGATCGACACCAGCGAATATATAGAATTCCCAGGCCTTTTTGCCATCTTTTAGTTTATATGAGCTAATTGATGCCATGATATCGCACTCCTTTTGAACTCTTAGAGCTTGTAATTCAAACGTATGTTCGTTATGTCCTTAAAATAAAACCCCATTATGGGGTCGAATTATTGCATCTTTCTAACCATCATCATGAGCACGCCGATAATGATAAAAACAGCTGCCCACCAGAGGTTACTTCCGGGCTTGTCAGGGTCAATGAGCCAACGTACCCAATGATGCCTGTGGCCAAACAGGGCGAAGTAGACGCCTATGAGAACAATGATGAGGCCAATGAAGTGTGCCTCGCTTAATGTATCTGGACCGTTCATAAGTACATCTCCAAGAACTAAGCTTAGATTTCGTTTAGCTTGCTGAACTCGATGTCATTGTTGTATCTAATCTTGACGGTTAGTGGTGTGCAACGAATGATGACGGGTCGATCATACTGTAGCGATTTTTGAAAAGTGTTGAGGTTTTCAGCAAAGTTTGGCAAGACCTCCTCAGCAGTCAATACAGCTGTTTTTGCACGTAATAGCAACGATGAGTGGTGTAGCTCATTGAAACAGTAAACAGCCACCACAGGCTTCTCTAGGACGTTGTGAATGGTAGTAGTGTCGCGATCAGTGTAAAAAAGGATCTCTTTAAGCGATCGGTGTGATTTAAGTGGTGTCAGCGAAACTATATTAGGAAAACCGGTATCGGTGTCAAGCGTAGCTACCTGCATAACGGTACACTCTCTTAACAGTATATCGGCCTGCCTGATCGTAGAATTTGCCATAAGTAAGACTCCTGTCTTAACTATTAATTTGATACGAGTAGCTATGTTTTTAACCGTTGATGGTGAATCAAATTCATCTTTGCTATAATTAGGTGAACAATTTTGCAAATTAACCAGTATGGGGGAAACTGCCATGAAAAAGAGATTTGAAAAAGAAGCTATTCAAGTTTCCGCTGAAGATATATATGAGAGTGGTTATACAATCACGCTGGACGATGCTATCTATAGTCTAGCTGATTTGATTAGAGAATTACAAAAACTGCCTTCTAACGCAACTGTTCACGTAATAGGCAATTTGGAAGATAGGCCAGTTGAAATTGGAAATAACGTATACTATGACAAAGATAAGAATGCTGTATCATTTGTCGGGGACAGTGCTATCATTGATTAATGAGTTTCTTCTTTTTTTCAGAAGCTCTTCGAACGTCATATTGTTTTGGTCCTCAAAGGCTTTATATCGATCATCGGGACTAGAAAACAATGAAGAGCTAATCCATAAATGCATTGATGAATCGTTGTAAGGAAGCTTGTAGATATCGTTGGAAAAAGGGGAAGAATAGGGATCTGATCCTTTCTCTTTAACGAACTTTTTGAATTCCGGTGATAACTGCTGTTTACTAATTTTGGATAATGCTGAAAAATCCTGGATTAAGCTAGATTCAGGATCACGTCCCAACGGACTTCTTGAAGACCGAGTATAAGTCATTTTTGCTTCAACAAAACTTCGAAGATGATTTAAGAGAATAATTACTCTTTTAGCATCTGCCTGTGAAGGTAGTAGGCCTCCGTGCATAATTTTATTTCTAGTTTGAACTTCGGAATTAAAATCTTGCAAAAATGGAACAATTTCTTCCCCGAAGTATTGAATTGATATTTGCAAAAATAATCCTAGACATCTCTCTGATTGATAGTAGGTTGCAATCTTTTCCGCGTCTTTAACAAGCGAAAGGCCTGTCTTTTGATTTGTTCCCCACAGGACCGCCTTTGCAGTGATACGGAACAGATTTTCTAAAGAGGAATATGCGCTTACATACGATTCATAGCAAAATTCGTCTGCATACGCATCAAGAGCGTGTTCAAGTAGGTAAACATATAATGGCGTTTGGGGGAAAACCTTAGCTGAATGTCCATTCTCACATTTGCAAAGAACAAAGTCATTACGCCCATCTATTTCACCAATCAGTTCACCATTTTTATGTTCTTTTCGACAATCAAAACAAGGAAATTTTACTTTCATCACATAACCTCCATAGTCTAGTAATTCTTTCTTAGCCCTCGCCACCGGGGCTATTTTTGTGCCCAATAAAGGCCCCAAGTAGGGGCCTTCAAAAGGACTACTTCATATTAGACTGAGTTTTCCCGCTTAAAGCATCATTTGTAAATGTAACGTTGAAGTTGGAACCTAGATCACCTTTTACACCAGATGTATAACCGGCCACAACATTCTTTTGACCACCGATCAGGCTTTCATTGTAATAGTCAGGTTGTCCCCATTTTGAGGTGAAGTCAGTGTACTTCGTTCCGTCTTGGAATGCATTGAAATCTGCCAAAGTGATCTTTTGCTTGCGGCTTAACTTGAAGCCTGTAAGATTTTTGCTGAACGCGTTTCCATCGGTAAAGGAGACAATCACGTTAGCTCCCAAGCCGCCCTCAACATTAGTCCAAGTGACAAGATCAGTTTTAACTCCGTTTGTGGTACTGCTTGAGGTAGAAGATGGGTTACCAAACTTGGCTTTTAAATCATCTAATTTGGCACCACCATTGCCGTTTTGCATCAAATCACCCAGAGTGATGCTGTCAAAGTCTGCACGAGTAATCTTGCCGCTGTCCTTTTTTGATGTACTTGAAGATGATTTATCCGTTTTGCTAACTGCCGTTTTTTCTGTGGATTCGCTGCTTGATTTCCCCTTATTATTGAGGCCGCCGCCAATCGCTGCTACCACAATAATAACTAATACCCAAAACCAAACGCGCTTGTAAAAAGGCTTCTTTACCTTATACTGCTTGCCGTCAGCACCCATTACCTTTTTTGCCATTTTGTTTTCCTCCATAAATAATTTTCAGCTTTTATCGTCTTCCGTGTCTGGACTAACAATCAGTTATATATAAAAACCTTTTATCGCTTCTGAAGCAGCATCTTCCATTGACGCCGGAATATCAAACGCTTTCATAAACTGATTCAGATTGGCGTCTTCTTTATCAATGCCAGCAAAATATAAAGGAACCAGGATGTGAATTCCCCCAATGTTAGCTTCACCCTCAATGCTGTTCTTTGACGCCGAATAAAAGTATAAGCAAGCTGGGTCTTGATGTAGAACGTGCATAATTTCGTGCGCAGCCTGATAAGGCAATTGTTTCGGCTTATGCCAGTTCATGTTAATCGCAATCCAACGTGTTTCAGGATTAGAAACTGACGGAGTGTACGGTTTAAGCTTGTATGTCAGCTCAGCTCCGACTCCACGGTCAAAGCCATAGTTTAAAACCGCTCTCAGCATGTCACTAGTAAAATCAGTCATCATGTTTGCCACCTCGAAGAAGTCTCTTGATTATCTCAAGATCTTCCGGCGGAATGGGGCGACCTTCAAAAGTCATGATGGTGTCATTTTTTGAATCTGATATGTCAATTTGCTCCGGCTTTGAGCGAACATCAGTAACTCCAAGCAAAAAGTCGGTAGAAACATTAAAGTAACTGGCTAGTTTCTTAATAGAATCTTGGTCAGGAGTTCTTTCGTTCTTTTCATATAAAGAAACAGACGCTTTGCTGACATTTATAATTTTTCCGACATCAGATTGGGTCATCTTCTTTTCGTTCCTAAGTTCTTTTAGTCTTTCTCCGAAGCTCATCATATCACCTCATAGGAATAGAATAGTGTATACAAATTGTAAACTCAACAAAGTTTAAAAAAAGTACACTTTTTGAGTTGACAGTTCACTAATTGTAGATTATAGTGTTTACATAAAGTTGATTAGGAGGTGATCATTTGAACGAAAAGCTGAAAGAACGCCGCAAGGAATTTCATCTTACAATGCAAGATATTTCAAATATGATTGGCATTAGCAAAGGGTATTATTCATTGATCGAACGCGGAGAACGCCGTGTTAGCTATGAATTGGCATTCAAAATTGCCACTGCATTAAAAACGAAGCCGGATCTTATTTTTTTGGAATATCAGTCAACTTTAAGTAAACACATTCCCGCCCAGCGAGAGGAGGTGGCGCGATGAATGTTGACCTCGTAGCAAAACGGTTGGCCGAAGCAACGGTTGAAATTCTGATCGGTTTAATGTTGTTCCTTTCTGGCTGGTGGTTGATCAAAATTTTAGCTTGTGTCGCTGTTGGAACCGGCGTTGGAGCGATCGTTCTCACATTGGTCGCAGCACATGGTGATTAGAGCAGTTTCTTCAACAGCGGTTTGTAGATCAGGAATATAAATTCAATGAGCCAGCCAAGAACATTAGCTAGCTTGGCTGCAACGCCATCTTCCTTGATACCTAAATAGCCAACAAGCTTTTGGGGCCAGTAGACGAAAAAACGAATCCAAAACGCTGGTACGAAATTTTCATTCCAGCGAGCGCCGTAGTAGTCGACAAGGTTATCTATCATGGTGAGCTGCTGCAGCGCAAATTGCTTGATCTTGCTTGGAAAGTTATCTAGCAAGTCTGCATTCACTCGTTGATACATCGGCCCGAGGTCGCGAACCACAGGGGTAAGTGCTCGCCGGTTTCCAGTTGCGCGGCGATACAGCTGACGGAAAGTGTCATTGCTTGGTCTGTCTGGGCCAGAAGAAACGAGCCACTCATTAAACTGCTTTCTTAATGAGTGGGCACTGTCCTTGTCAGATTTCGTCAGAAGCACTCTAATAACCGCGATAACGATGATGAGAGTGATCAATGCAATATATTCCATAATTTTTACCTCACAGTTTTTATTTCATTATCCATCCAACTGGCTCATCAAACAACGAGAGGAGGCAGTCAAATGAACCGTCAGCAAATGATCGAAGCGCTGATGAGCTACCGCGATGATAAGCCCAAAGCGTTTTGGGAAACCATGGACGATGACATGCTTCAGATGGCTATTGAAGTCGAGAAAAAGAAGGCACGAGATGAGTTAAATAATTACCTAGCTACAGCATGATTTAAGGAGGTTTCAAAATGAATGAACTAATCAAGACCATCAGGCGTGATGATGGAACGATCGCAGTAAGCGGTCGCGAGCTACACGATTTCTTGGAAGTAGATACGCCATATACGCAGTGGTTTGACCGCATGATTGACTATGGATTTACGGAAAACACTGACTTTAAAGGTTTATCACAAAAAAGTGAAAAACCTATTGGTGGTCGTCCACGGATTGATCACGTCATGACGCTCGACATGGCAAAGGAAGTTGCCATGATCCAGCGGACAAATAAAGGTAAGCAAGCCCGCCAGTATTTCATCTCTGTGGAGAAGCGGTACAAGCAACTCGCAGCACTGCCTCGGACTCCCGAGGAAAAGCTTGCTTTAACCATGGAAGTGGCCAATAGGAGCGCCGAGAAGGTCATGAAGCTTGACAACCGTGTCACCAATTTAGAAAAGAACGCCCCAATTGCTCCGGGAGAATACAGCTACATCAGCCGACAGGTGCGGAACGTGGTTGAGAGTTATATCAATACGCATCATCTTCGGATAACTCAGAAGCAACGTGGGCTGCTCTACAAAGATGTCAGTCGCGGTATGAACGAGTACGTCGGTATCAAGACACGAACCCAACTCCGCAAGCGAGATTTTGACAGGGCAGACGAGTTCGTCAGTAACTGGCATCCGTCAACTGCCACGATGATGCTGATTAGGGAAACACAAGACGATCAACAAAACGTCTCTGATCAACTTGCTATGGGTTAATAATAGCCCTCTATAGCATGAATCAATATCCACCAATATTTCATCTTTTAAAGGAAGTGGAACGTATGAAAGCAACAATTAGTAGCCCTTTGAATAGGTTCGCTACTAGAACCAACACGCCACAGAAGGTGATCGCTTATGCAGCAAAATTAGGGCGCTCAACGATCAATAACTATTTTCATGGAACTCCCATTAGAGCAAATGAGGCTACTGACATTGCCAATTCGATGAATGACAGCGAACTAAGCTATGAAATGGCTAACTTGTTTCTAGGAATCCCTAAGCTGTTTAACGGTGACGGAATATACCACGATTTACGCGGGCTTTTATTCACCGACAAACGAGAAGAAGACGAGGAGAAAGCTTCTTTCATCGAGCACGACATTGAGGGCCTTGCTAATGACCCCAACTTTACACGCGATGACGCTAAAAACTTGAAAGCATACGCATTCGAGAAACTTGATAGCACAGTCGCAGATCTAACCGAACTAAATGCTATTTGCGAAATGCTAGGCATCTCAATCATGGATCTTTTCAGCGAAAGGCTCCCGCATTACCAGAAACTTCATTATATGAGGAAGGATGAGCAGGCATGGAACAAGGATTCACATTGATTGATGTCGCTAAACCAAAAAAGCAGCGTAAGCCTTTCAAACCCAAGGAATGGTGGGCACCTAAGGATGTCATGGCACATTATCAGGTTTCCGCTTCGACAGTTAGCCGCTGGAAAAAACAAGGTGCTCCGTTTGTCGGCCCTGGTAAGACCCAACGTGTTGAGCCAGAAAAGATGGAACGTTGGTTTGCACGTCAGCAGGGGGTATAGGCAATGCTAGAAGCAATCTTATCGATATTGCTAGACCCGAGCGCGTTGTTCTGGAAATTCTTTATTGTTGGCATGTTCGGTATCCTGATCGGTGCCACGGCGGTGGGCGGATGGAAGCAGTGGATTGAATAGGAGGAAAGCACATGCGAGATACAAAAGAGTGTTGGCAAGACGTGCACGATCAGGTCGAGAACCTCATTTACAAAGGACATGCAGATCGTGGCTGGGATTGGATGTTTCGACTTAGCTTGATCATGCTCAATAAATGCGCACAAAAAAATCCCATGGCGGCAACCACGGGAAATAAGGAACAAAGCAAATTAATTTATAGCCCAAGTTTATCACGAAAGGCGGCAAAGTGAAATGGCTACCACGATTGTAAAGCTTGATTGGAAGGGAGATCCCATTTATTCAGGCGAAGTAGTTATCACGAATATCGGGCCTGAAGGTGACACGATCAAAGATGATCCAGATGAAATCCGCGAATATATATTGAACGAACTTGGCGGTGTGGCAATTGCCGCCGACTACTAGGAGGAATTGAAATGGCAAATGAAATTGTAGCAAGTGTCAACAACCGCATCGCAGAGATGCAGAAAAATGAAGGCTTGAAACTTCCGGCGAACTATAGCCCTAGCAATGCGCTGAATTCGGCTTGGCTCACGCTATCAGATAACAGCAAAGGGCCATCGCTGTTAGATAAAACTAGCCCGCAATCGCAAGCTAAAGCATTGCTTAATATGGTGATTCAGGGTCTCAGCCCAGCTAAGAATCAGGTTTACTTCATTCCTTACGGCAAAGACCTGACCCTGATGCGCTCGTACTTTGGTAGCCTGGCGATCCTAAAACGATTGGACAATGTTCAGGATGTTTGGGCCGAGGTTGTTCGGGAAGGCGATAAATTTCAAATTGGCTCTGATCGAGGCCGGACGGTCGTCAAAGTATTCGAGCCGCGTATTGAGAATCAGGACAACGCTATTGCCGCAGCATTTGCTGTCATCGTCGATAACAATGGCGTTGAGAACTTCACCATCATGACCAAGAAGCAGATTGATCAAAGCTGGAGTCATGCCAAAACCAAAAAGGTTCAGCAAGAGTTCCCCGAGGAAATGGCTAAGCGAACGGTGCTCAACCGGGCTGCCAAGTTCTTCATCAACTCAAGTTCTGACAACGACCTTTTACTGGGAGCGGTCAATGAAACCACTGCCGATGAGTACGACAACGCGGAACCTAAGGACGTGACACCAAACTTTGATGATCTGATTGATAGCAAGCCGAAGGAGGAGCCGAAACATGCTGCAAATACCAAAGAAACCAAGCCAAAAGAAACCGACCAAGCAGACAGAAATGAGCACCGGCCAGTTACCGACAAAGAAGTCGCGAATCTCTTCCAGAACCAAGTTAACAAGTAGAAACTATTACAGCAATCGCATGGATTGGCAGTATCAGTCCCCAACTTGGTTCAAAAAGTTCATGGCTTGCGAGGCCGAGGCTTTGGCGGAATTGAAGGGCGAGTGGAAGCCCAAGCGCGACCCAACGGCCTTGTTGGTCGGCAACTATCTTCACAGCTACTTCCAAAGCCGCTATGCGCACAACAAGTTTAAGCAGGAACATCCAGAGATTATTTCAACTCGCGGTGCAACAAAAGGACAGCTCAAAAGAGAATATCAAGTTGCTGACAACATGATTAGAACTTTGCGAACAGATCCTATGTTCAAAGAGTTCTATCAAGGAAAAAAAGAAGTAATTGTCAAAGGCGAGATCGGTGGGGTGGCTTGGAAAGGCAAGCTTGACTGCTTAGCGGATAACCATAAATACTTCGCTGACTTGAAAACCACCATGGACATCAACAAGCGTTTTTATTTACCTGACGATCGCCGTTACGGATCCTTCATCGAAGCTTATAACTACATGCTGCAGATGGCTGTGTATCAAGAACTGATCCGACAGCAATATGGTGACAGCGCGGTGCCGGTAATTATCGCAGTATCAAAGCAGGATCCGCCAGATAAAGCGGCGGTCTCAATGCCGCAAGATTTACTGGACTATTGGCTTGAGCGGGTTAAAGAGTTACAGCCGCATATTGAGGCCGTCAAGAACGGTGAAGAAGAACCGAAGCGGTGCGAGCACTGCGAGTATTGCCGGGCAACCAAGCACCTGACTCAGATCATCAGCCTTTACGACCTTGTCGAATAGGAGGTGATCGCTTGGCAAGACCAGTAAAAGAAGGACTTGATTACTTTCCATTCGATGTTGATTTTGCAACGAACGAAAAGACAGAGGCAATTACCGGTGAATTTGGACCAAAGGGTGTTTTGATTTTCATTTATCTGCTCGCGGCGATCTACCGCAAAGGCTATTACCTCGAGTGGACCGAGCTAGCTAAAAACCAGCTTGTCAATCGTGTCAGTGGTGCGACTGGTGAGTTGGTGGGGCTAGTGGTCAAACGTCTGACTGAGTATGGGACTTTCAATAAAGACCTGTTCCTGTCGGACAACGTTTTGACCAGTCAGCGCATCCAAGAAACGTTCACCGATGCCACCAAAAGACGAAAATCGCAAAAGCCAACATTGTATTGGATTAATGCAGACAATAACTCTAGCTCAAACGAGGTTAATGCTGACATTAATCCACAAAGTAAAGTAAAGGAAAGTAAAGTAAATAAAACTAAACGACAACAGACTACTGCTCCAGTAAAGGCAGCAGAGAGGCCTGCTGAAGAACCGTCATCGTCGTCATCATCAATTCTTGATATTTGCAATTTCTGGGAAGGCAACGGGTTTGGACAACTGTCACCGTTCACCAGAGAAAGCCTTGTTGATTGGATTGATGACATGCGAAAAGCAGGATCGCCTGAACCTGAGAAGCTAGTCCTAAATGCGCTGCGGACTGCGGTTGAAAGCAATGTCAGAAACTACAAGTACGTCAACGGCATCTTGAAAAACTGGGAAAGCAAGCGTCTTCTCACGGTTGCTGCTGTCGAAGCAAACGATAGTGAACGCCAGTCCAACCGAACGCCGCACACCGAACCGAAAAAGGAGAACTGGGGATATGGAGTCGACTAAAGGCCTATTCACACATGCGGACGTGCAAAGAATCATTGAGAAGCGTGGAATTGACGTTAATACGCTGCCAACTCAGGCCGAGATCGAACACCGCTTCTACGAACGCTCTATGGCCGCATTGAACCGTAAAAAGGCACGTGCCATTTATCGCTACTCAGTCTTCCCCGGAAACGTTCCGGCTAAGTTTACGTTCGAAAAATGGCAGCCTGAACTACAAACGGATCAGCAAAACTCTAGGAATCTGGGGAATCGTGCATACAAGCTGACCAAGCAAATGGCGGAAGTGCCTAAGAACGTGGTTCTGTTTGGACCGCGTGGGACGGGTAAAACGTCCTTGGCCTTAGCAATGCTAACCAGATTGCGCGATCAAGGCCAGTCGGGACTGTTTATTTCAACAGCAGAGCTGAGTAACCTAATGAGCTTGCAATACGACGCGCCAGACGTTCGCAAGCGCTTGGCAGGCATTGAGCGGGCAATGAAAGAGGCTGGCGTTCTGTTGCTGGACGACTTCGGCACAGAAGGCGGTATGAAACTCGACATCAAGCCAGTGAGACGTGACATGCAAGAGCTGATGTATCGAGTTGCAAATGCCCGCCTTGATTTTGAGAGTAACATGCCTCGTCTATCAACAATCATCACAACTAACAACGAGATGGATGAGTTAGAACGCATGTACAACAGCAAACTCATCAGTCGAATTATTCCAAAATCAAAAGATTGCACCTTGAATTTTGAAAAGCTAACCGACGTAAGGGGGAAAAGATCGTGACAGCCGAAGAAATGACGAATAGATATTTGCAACGCTTGGATAAGCGGCTGATGGCATACGAAACGGCCTTGAATCAAACGATAGCTGACATTGAAAGCGATTATGATCAAGGCTACCTAGACGTTACCGAAGCACAGTGGCAAGACATTATCGTGCTTGTTGAGAACATTGCTCAGGCAAATACACGCATGATTCATGAAGCGTCAGACAGCATATATGCTGATGGCGAAGTTTCGGGCAACTTGCTTAATTTGCTTGAGCTAGCTAAACACTTCGCAACGCTGGACTTCTCAGAAACGCCATTAATTAAGCAGGAGGCAGAATTATGACACAAGTAACAGTGCGTTTATACGAGCAGGGCGACAAAGTGTGGCGCGACTTCAAAGCTGAATTGCAAAAGCGATACAAAAACGCAGTTAAGCTAGATATTTCTGAAAGCGAAGCATTCTCAAAAATCGAAAAGCAAGCGTTCAACAACCGGATCGTTGTATCAAAGAAAGCGATTGTCGAGAAACGTGCGGTAGCCGGTGTTGATAATCGAGATATGCCTTCAGTCGCACTGATCAGCAGCATCAAGGCTGTAAACAAACGCGGGGAAGCTAACCGTAAGAAGTATGCAGTACAAGTTTCTGAGGCGGCAAGCAAGAGCAAAACACTAACAGAGGTTGCAAAACGGATCGGGAAGTCAACAACGTTCGTGAGACGAGTGGCAAGCGAGTTTGATATCAAGTTGCCCCGCCGCAACAACGGCCATGAAGAGATTGTTAGTCGTTAGACATTTAGCGATGAATAATACAAGAAACTACAGGAGGAATCTTCAACTGCAAGCAATTAAAACAAAAATGATGGTCGGTGATCTGGTTATGGTTCCTGATCGAGTATTCATGGGCGTGCGTGATCTTGGCGGTGTGGCACGAATCATCAGAATCGAGCGATACAACGCCAGAGGTGCAAGCCTTGCCATCAACAAGCCAGTTGCTTTTGATGGCAAGGCACCCAAAGAGCTAATCACAACGGTTGAGATGGTTGATGGCAAGCAACGTCAATACTATCTGAAGGACGTGAAGCCAGCGTGAACAGGATCATTATCCCATTGCCCCTCATGACTCTTAACCAGTACATCAAGGTTGAACGAGGCAATATGTTCGGCGGAGCAAAAGTCAAGAAACAAGCAACGGAAACGGTAATGTTGGCTGTGAGAAAAGCGATGAATCAGGGCGTGAAATTTCAATGGGGAAAACCCCTAAGTTTCGACTGGTACTGGTATGACAAGCGAACAGACCCGGACAACATCGCGTTTCAGCACAAGTTTATCTTCGACGGCATGCAAAAGGCTGAATTTTTAGAAAACGACAACTGGGATCACATTGTAGAACTGCGAGATCGGTTCTTTATTGACAAAGCTAATCCGAGAGTTGAAGTCGCAGAGATCGATTGAGGAGGCACACAAATGACGAGAAAAGAGTTTAAACATATGTCGCTTGATAGTGCGATGGTGGCCGTTGTGCTTACTGCGCTGCTATGTGGCTGTGAGGAGGCCGAGCAATGAAAACTGGAGACAACACGTTCGATGACATCTACATCAGCAAAGAGAATGGCAAGGTCGTAGGCGTCATGCTTGATGGACGCGACTACAAGCTTGTGCCAATCAAACAGGAGGACGAAAAATGAACCTTTTTGATTCTTTTGAGTATGGTTCAACTATGGAAACGGCGCTAAAAGGCTACATTTTGCCTGACAATATGGACGGATATACAAGTCTGGGTACGCTGATACAAAGCTTAGAAGAAGAGTGCGAAGCCGAAGAGATTGATGAGAACGGTCTAATTGCTGAAAAAGACCTACCAGCATTCAGGCGTATGTGGAAAGAATCACCCGCAGAGTTCGTTGAAATAATCGCTGTTGAATGGGTAAGCACCATGGAAGAAATCGTGAAATTGGAGGAAGAAAAATGAAAGCATCAGTAAACTATAATTCCTATGCGGATTCAATCAGGGAGGAGCGGCAATGAAATGAATGATAGACATCGAGCAGTCATGCGAGCGCGCAAGGAACAGCTCATGTATGAACGCAGAAAATATGAGCACAAAATGGACGGACTTGCAAAAGCACTTTATCCAGTCTTCAATGTGGCCGCTGCAACGATTGAACAATGGCTTGCTGCCTTCCAGTTCAGGTAAACAAAAAGCGCGTCTGATGAAGGACGCGCCGGAGGCAGATTAAGCTAAGAGATGTAAGTAATGAATTTCGCCACAATAGAGGCTGCCTCCTTAATCAGTATAGCAAACGCACATGTTGAAAGTACATTTAAAAGCATCAAAAAAAGCGCACCATTACGGCACGCCGTTTCCCCAAACTTTTACAAATTTAATTATACCATAAGGAGTGGCGCTTGTGATGGAGCTTTTATCAATTAGCGATGAAAAGGATCGGGAAGCAGTCGAAAATATCCTGAATAAATATCGAGCAGAGCGTGGATTCATAAAGGCGCCAGTCAATCCAAAGATCACTAGTGCATGGGGAGACGGAACTTCTGCCAGCACTGTTCAGCGTCCGCTGTATGCACAGCAGCGTTTGGAGAGACAAGAATCGGCACGTAAGTTCTGTGACTGGTGCGACAATTGTATTGCATCAATGCCGAAACAATCACATCAGCGTTTATTAAGGGTGCGCTATTGCGATGGGCCCGAAACAGATACGCCAGACGGTGATGCAATGAATATTCTCGATATATCTGCAGCAACCTACACACGCAGAAAGAAAAATGCGTTGTTAGCAGCGGCCTGGTACTTTGGCGTCACACCCAGAAAAAGTAGTGAGCAATAAATGATCGATGAATGAGGACTATTTGAGGACTAATTGATTGATAAATGAGTGGCGAACTAAAAAAGGAATCCCATATGATTGTATTGTGCCAAGGGAGCGATCCTAAAGCACCGCATTTTTCCTCCGAGCCATGGTGATGATAAAGCTGTGGCAAGGCGTGGCAATTAGGACTGACGGTGATAGTCAGGCGGGTTCGATTCCCGCATGCCACATTGTCCAGTTTAGCGACCGGGCACAACAGCTTGCGATGACCCCATCTGACACTGGGCGAGCGAGCAGCAACCGTAGCTCAGATGGGAGAGCAGTGGCATAAGCCTATCGGTCGTGGGTTCGAGCCCCACCGGTTGCATTGGACCCTGTCACTCCAAGAACATGATATATGAAGCGCAGATATCACCTCAATGTAGTATTCCAGTTCATGCTGGGGTACTATTTTTTTGAGGTGATATAAATGGATAACATTTTAGAGGTTTTAGCCATCTGGGTATCAAAAAATTTCGACTGGAATACCGCGTTACTTATAGTATTATTGGTTTTAATTTTGGTATGGCTTTATAAAAGTCCCGATATTTATAGGAACAGGGTGCATGATGATCGCACCGCGGATGCTGCCCAGCAACTTCAGATTGATAGCTACTATCGTGATGCAAACGGTCAATACATAAAGGAAAACTTAGACTGGTGGAATGAATTCTTGATCGATCCTGAGAAAAAAGCTCATGAGATGTCAGGCGATGAAGATGCGCCTATTGATCAAGAACATATAAATTTGTTGAATAAGCGAATGGCTTTTATTATGGAATTTAGTTCTGCCAGAACCGTTAAGTTGCTTTCAATTTATATGCAGAAAACTTATGCAGGTGATATTGATTCTGATGGAACGTTAGTATGCATTTCATACATCGTAGCGAGCTTGAGAGCTGACTATACTGGTGAACAGGCGCTGCCTATGGACTTACTACAGATTAAGTTCAAGGACTATGGCGAAAACGAGAAGAAATACAAGAAAATAAGTAGGACCATAAAAAAGGAGACGGGAATTGATGACCACCTTAACTACCGCAGACTCAAATAATCTGCACTTGCTTCTGATTGTCGTTATTCTTCTGATATTACTTATTGGTTTCCTTTATTGGAATGAACGCAAACGATAGACGCTTCGGCGTCTTTTTATTTACACAAGCACTTCGCAAAGGTGAGGTGCTATTTTTGTGCAACAAAAAAGCCCTCGCTCTGAGAAAACGAAGGCCAATCACTTTGGAGTATGAGAATGAACTCACTAAGTCATTGTAACACAATACTTATAATAGGCACATAAAAAAGCTCTCGGTTGGGGGCCGAGAGCTAAGGAGTGGGGTAGTACCGAGGAGTGAAAATGAGTATATTGTTGGAACAAACTCATTTTATCTCACTCAAATTTTTAAGGCAACAAAAAAGCTCTCGGGGACGAGTCCGAGAGCCTGAGGAATAAAAATGAAAAGAGCAGCACATGATTGCATGTGGCTCACAATTATTATATTTCAGGAGGCGAGTAGATGCAATGGACAGATGAACAGATTGGTGACATTAGGAAGCTCGCCTCTGAAGGCTTTACAAGACGAGAGACGGCCGACAAGCTAGGGATTAGCTATGATGCGCTTCAGGGAAAAGCAAGACGGCTTGGCATTGAATTCCAAAAACCAGTCAAGAATGAATACGATTCAGACGGAACACAATCCAGTAAAACCATTCTAAAGGTTGTCAGGGGTCACAAAATGACGCCTAGAGAGGTTTTGGAAGCTCACGGGTACGATTACACCAAGTGGGAGCTTGTACGTGCCACAAGCAATTTTTGGAAGCAGACGCCTGAAGCAACATTGTATCAAAGCAAGATACAAATTAGGCCGTTAGTTGAAGCAGAACAATATGAATCATTGATGAATGACATCATCACACACAAGGAGCCATACCAAGCTAAGGCTCCTATTTTTGTGAAATCAGATCGCTATCTGGTCATTCCTGCTTTCGACACACATTTCAACGGTCACACGTTTGATGTCTATGCCGAATCATTGAAGCGGCAGCTAGATATCATTCAACGCGGCCACTACGCCAAAATATTGCTCATTCTTGGCGGTGATCTTGCTCATGTGGATAATATCAACTCAACCACAGCAAAGGGCACACAGCTCGAAACAACTGACTTAGGCGAGACTGTGAACGAAATGGAGCAATACTTCGAGACGTTGATTGAAGCAATTATCAAGAACGCCAATGAGTGTGAGGTCATGTATTGTGCCGGAAATCATGATCCGTCAGTTGGGTATATGTTCGCACGTCTATTGAAACGTGCCTACAGCAACCAGCCGAACATCACTTGGGATATATCGCTGAAGCATTACAAAGGCGCAATGCTCGGCCATAACTTCATTGGTGCCACTCACGGAGACAAGGGCAAGAACAACTACCTTGCAAAATACCTAGACGAGTTTGGATTCATGTTAGGCACAGCGCAGAACCGCGAGCTGTTTACGGGGCATCTCCATTCAGAGATGAGCAAAGACCTAGGCGGATTCGTTCAGCGTCAAGTATCAACGCGCAAGCCAACCGATCAGTGGACTGATGATATTGGCGTGGTTGCTCACAAAACGTTTGAGCTGGTCGAATACAGCGATCATGATACCCGTGCCATTTACTATGTGTGAGGTGATTTCATGGCTCAAATGATTACAACAAAATACGGCGTTTACATGCCGAAAGTTGAAGCGTGGACCATCGGCAAGATTGACAGAGAAATTGTCCGTTCACGCTCTAATCAAGTTAAGACGCGAGGCGGATACGCACATCCTGAAAGTAAGGTATGCTTGTCAAAAAGGGGGTGGATACTGTGGCATTCCACTTGCCGTCACCAAAAGACGTCTATAAGAACCTCAAGGACAAGTTGAAAAAACAGCGGGACAAGACCAAGGCTGATAAGAGGAAACAGCCTAGTAAAGACAATCCAGGAGTAACAACAGCTTAATGAATTATAACCAGCGATAGCTAACTAGCTACCGCTTTTTTAATGGAAGGAAGGTGTGGTGATATGTGATGGCTAAAGGGAAATATCAAGAGTGGCAGACACCAGAAAAACTGGCTCTCATAGAAGGGTGGGCCCGAGACGGCCTCACTGATGAACAAATAGCCCATAACATCGGTATCAAGAGGCCAACACTTTATGACTGGAAGAAAAAGTATTCTGACATTTCTGACGCCCTAAAGAGAGGAAAAGAAGTTGTTGATCAAATGGTTGCTGGTTCACTAGTCAAAAGGGCTTTAGGCATGACCATCACTAATACGACTTATAAAATGGTTCCTATTCGAGATGACGTATTGGAGGCAAAAAGAGCTAGGTGGCGAAATGAACATCAGATTGATCATCCAGAGTTCACTAGGAAGGAACTTGTTCAAGCATCAATTGAGAACGTTCCTACTTACGAAAAGATACCAATAATGGTCAATGAGAACGAACTGGCACCGGATACCTCAGCCCAAATATTTTGGTTGAAGAATCGCAAGCCGGAGCTGTTCCGTGATCAAGCATTCAAGCGATTGAACGAAGCACAAGCCGAAAAAGTGGCCGAAGAGGTTCGCAAGTCTAAAGCTGAGGCTGACATCACGGAAGCAAAAGCTAGCGCTTACCGCACTCCAGAAGGCCAATATGGAGGACTGAACAAGCTTTTAGCCGCAATTGATGAAAGCATTCCAAAGGACGGTGATGTCAATGACAACCCCGATTGATCAATTCAAAGGGAAACAGTTAGACATCATCAACTGGTGGCGCCGCTATCCAGACAAGCAGACTATCATTGCTGATGGTGCTGTGCGTTCCGGAAAGACGTTTGCAATGTCGATCAGCTATGTTCTATGGAGCATGATCATGTTTGACCGCGAGCAATTTGGTGTTGCCGGCAAAACCATTGGATCATTACGCCGAAATGTTATCAGGCCACTCAAACAAACATTGCAACAAGTGGGATTCTCGGTTGTGGATCGGCGTTCAGAAAACATGCTTGAAATCAGCCTTGATGGAAGAACCAACCTCTACTATTTATTCGGCGGTAAAGATGAAAGCAGCCAAGATCTGATTCAAGGGATCACACTTGCCGGAATGTTCTTTGATGAAGCAGCTCTCATGCCACAGTCGTTTGTCAATCAAGCGACAGCGCGTGTTTCCGTTACTGGCGGCAAATACTGGTTCAATATGAACCCAGGGGGCCCGTATCACTGGTTCAAGACTGATTGGATTGATCAAGCAGACGATAAACGCGCATTGCGTCTCCACTTTGTGATGACGGACAATCCAAGCCTGAGCGATGAAGTTATTGACAGGTACGAACATATGTACTCAGGAGTGTTTTACCAGCGATATATTCTGGGACAATGGGTTCTGGCTGATGGAATTGTCTACGACAACTTCAATAAAGACGAGATGGTCAGCAATCCAAGCCAGCAGCCAAGCCGATACTATGTCAGTGTTGACTATGGCACACAGAACCCCACAGTTTTCTTACTTTGGGGTAAATGTGGGTCTGTTTGGTATTGCCTCAAAGAGTATTACTACGATGGACGGCATAGCAGCAGACAGAAGACAGATGATGAATACGCTCGGGATTTCAGCCAATTTGTCGGTGACATACGCTGTGAAGTGATTGTTGATCCATCAGCGGCTTCATTTATTACCAAATTGAGAGAACGCCGGTATCGAGTTATTAAAGCTGATAACGATGTGCTAAACGGCATTAGAGAAACGCAAACAGCTATGAACTCTGGTGAGATCAAGTTCACACCTGGGCTAACTAATCTGTTCAAAGAGTTCGCTTCTTATGTGTGGGATGACAAGGCCAGTCAAAAGGGTGAAGACAAAGTGGTCAAGGCACATGACCACGCAATGGACGCCATGAGGTATTTTGTCATGCAGGTAATCAAACGGAGAAATGCAGCTCATACGTTCAAGAACACAAGCAAATACTTCTAAGGAGGTGGCCATCATATTAACAGTTCAAGGGAAAGGCTCAATCACAGACGGAGATGTGTTTATTTTCCCGACTGATGAAGAGCTAACTGGCGATGACATCAATGCGTTTATTACCGCCAATGATGATCTAGCTAAAAACAAGTACCTTCCAGCAAAGAAAATGTACCTCGGTCAGCACCAGATTATTGATGATGCGAAAAAGGACCATGGGCCAGACAACCGTCTTGTTGGCAACTTGGCTCACTATATCGTGGATACCTACAACGGGTTTTACATTGGCATTCCACCGAAGATCACGCTCGACAACACACAGGACAATACTGTGCTGCAAGAGTGGAACGACACGAACAGCGTTCAGGACAAATTAAGCGAGATCAGCAAGCAAGCATCCATTTACGGACGGGCGCTTGCTTTTTTGTACCAAGACGAAGACAGCAAGACGTGTATTGCGTACAGCTCGCCTATCAATTCATTCCTCATCTATGATGACACGGTAGCACATAAAGCCGTTGCGTTTGTCATGTATTGGCATGATGATAACAACAATTTAACTGGCAAGGTGTATATGAAAGACGGAATATATGCCCTTGATATGACACGCCTTGAAGGGACAGGCGGATTTAACCCATTTAACGAAGTACCAGCTGTTGAGTTTTTCATGAACACCGAGCGTCAAGGCATCTTTGAGAACGTTGAGACGCTCATCAATGCCTTAGACAAGGTACTAAGCCAGAAGGCAAACCAGAATGAATATTTTGACAATGCGTACTTGGTTCTCAAGGGTCTCAAACTCGATGAGGACGATGAAGGCAACCCCAAACTCGATCTTAATGGCAACCAAATCATCTATGCTCCAGACGCTGATTCTGCTCAAGGCGTAGCTGAATTTCTGACCAAACCTGATGGCGATGCCATTCAAGAGCACCTTATTGATCGCCTAATCAGCATGATCTATCAGATTAGCATGGTCGCAAATCTGAACGACGAAGCATTCAGCGGTAATAGTTCTGGCGTTGCATTACAGTACAAATTGCTACCAATGAGGAACCTAGCGGCCAATCAAGATCGTAAGTTCACACAGTCACTCCGGGAGCTGTACAAGATTGCTTTCAGTGTTGGGACAATCCTTCCAGAAAGTAAATCTGATGACTGGCAAAAGCTTAACTTCACATTCACGCGAAATCTTCCGGAGAACATTACTGACGAAGCAGACGCAGCTTCTAAACTCAAAGGCCTAGTATCAGATCAGACTATGCTTAGCACCTTATCATTTGTCGATGATCCCAAGGCCGAAATGAAACGCATCGCTGATGAGATCGCCCAGAAAGCAAAAGACGCTGCTACTAACAGCCTGTCAAACACAGACTTCCAGAAATTTCTGAATGGTGGTGGCAATGATGACAACAACGACTCAGCAACAGATAGCGAGTAATTCTGCCTACTGGAATAAGCGAACGGCCGCTGAACGGAAATGGATTGTCGAGAACCTTAAGAATGACGAGGCGTTCAATGCCAGAATTCAGGAATATTTTGACAAAGCTTTAACCAACATTCAAAAGGATATTGATTCAGAGCTTTCCAAGTATGCCGCATATAGCAACGACAGTATGGCCGGTGCGCGTCAAGCAGTGATGGCCACCGATATTAAAGCTTATCAAGTCGAAGCCAAGCGGATCGTCGATGATGCTAGAAAGATGTACAACGGCGAACCGCTAAAGTATTCTGACTTCAGCAAGGATGTCAATGATCATCTCAAGCTATACAACGCTACCATGCGGATTAATCGCTTAGAAATGCTCAAGAGTGAGATTGGTCAAGAAATGCTTGATGCACACATGAAAGTGAACGCTGATCTAATATCAAAATTGAGCGATGATTATCAATCCGAGATCAAACGGCAAGCCGGAATACTTGGAGAGACGGTATCTAAGGGCGGCTACACTGATTTAGCCAAGTTACTCTCCAAACGAGAGGGAGATTACACCTTCTCACAGCGCATCTGGATCAACCAAGACATTCTAAAGGCTGAACTGGACGAGCTGCTGACTGCCGCCACCATTCAAGGACAGAGTCCACTAAAGATTGCTCGCAAGTTACGCGGTCAAGTGGAAGAAACGGTGAACAATCACCGCTATGTAACTGAACGAATTGCACGTACTGAGTCAGCTCGGATTCAAACACAGGCGCAATTAGATAGCTTCAATAAGTTCGGCTATGACTATTGCAAATGGGTGGCTGAACCAAGCGCGTGTGATGCGTGCAAGGAGATTTCAGAAGGTGGGAGAGCTGGTAGAGGCATTTATCGCGTAGACGATGTGCCAGACATTCCAGCTCACCCCAACTGCCGATGCTCCATTGCGGCATATGCACCAGACGATGAAGCTAACGATGAGTAGGAGGAACTTAACATGCAAGAAAGCAACAGAACTGTAAGCAGCGGCACGGGTTTTTGTGGCCTGCTAACGATCGCATTTATCGTTCTCAAACTGTGCCATGTCATCGACTGGCCATGGCTTTGGGTTGTATCACCAATCTTGATCGGATTTACACTTACGCTGGGCATCTTTTGCATCCTACTGCTGGTTTATGGCGTAATTGCACTTTGTGAGCGCAAAAGCGGGAGGAAACAATGAAGCTACCAGAAAAAGTATTGATTGATGACGTTGAATATACAGTATCAACCGAAAGCTCAGATGAACTTCAAAAAGAAGTACTTTCACCAGACAATATTATTGGTGCCTGCAACTACAACAATCAGACCATTAAAGTATCGGACTCGATTAATGAAGGCAACGTCAAGGTTACATTGCTACACGAGATCATTCACGCCATCTTGTCTGAACGTGGTCTTAATGACCAGTGCGAAGATGAGATGCTTGTGGACAATATGGCACATGCATTACGCATGTTAGCCAAGCAGAACCCTGAGCTGATCAAGGAGGTACTATCATGAAATCAGAAGGTTTGAAAACGCGTGAAAGCATTAAAAAGCGCCTGCTTTATTTGGCAGCAGAGGCTAATAGCATCAAAGATTATCAGCTAGGAGCGCTTATCCTGAATGCATATAACCGATGCGATGACAATGTGACTATCCAGAATGGCAATTTATATGTCAACGGCGAATTGATGATAATCGACAATGCGACACTTGCTAATCATTTGGCAATGTCCTCCACCGGTTACAATAAAGCACCATCTGGTAACGCGTCACATATAAGCACTCTTGAGCTAAGAGATGATGGCCCATATCTTAACGGCAAACGTATTAAAGGACTCATTGATATGAACATCGATTCAAAGGTCGGCGATCTTACCAAAGTGGTCATTAAGCTTGCTGCCAATGTGCATGGTATAGACGACATTGACAAAGGATATTCAATCTAGCCAAAATATGAAACTTATTTGTAAGCCGCAGCTAGCGGCTATTTTTATGCCATCAAGTCCAAGCGTGATCGACTATAAAAGCTCCGGTAAATTAAGACGCAAGCCTGATCCGTCTAAAAAGCTGTGGAAGGAGTTCTTAACATGATTCCCAAGATTTTAATGCCTATGAATTTGCAATTTTTCGCTGAAGATAATCCTCAAGGCGATCCGAAAGATCCAGTCGATCCGCCTAAGCCAAAAGATGGTGATCCGGTAGATCCTCCTGAAGGTAAGAAGCAAGGAGAACCGGCTGACCCTGATCCTGATGGTAAGCACGTCTACAACGATGAAGAGGTCAATGAGATCGTCAAGAAACGCCTTGCTCGTGCCGAGAGGGAAAAGCAAGCTGCCGTTGACGAGGCCGCAAAGCTGGCCAAGATGAATGCCGACCAGAAGAAGGACTATGAGCTAGAAAAGGCTCAAAAAGAGCGAGACGAACTCAAGTCACAGCTTGCCACCTACGAAATGGGCAAACAGGCTCGATCGATGTTTGAGGAAGCCAAGCTGACAGTCACCGAGGACGATTTGCAGCACGTTGTAACGCCAGAGGCAGAATCTACTGAGGCGAATGTAAAGTGGCTCATTGCGCATGATCAGGCAGTGGCTGAAGGTGTTCGTCAAGAGTTGCTTAAGGGCAGCACACCCAAAACGCATGGTTCAAAGGTGGAGACTCCGGGCGCGGCATTTGCCAAACAACGGAATCAGCAGAGCCAAGTTGTTAACGACCCATGGAAACAAAAATAAGGAGGTACTTTTATGTACGCAGGTAAAAAGGTAACCGCATCCGAGATCAACTTCTTGGATAGCGAAAAATTCGTTTCATTCACTCACCAAGCTGATAGTTCGACCACTGGTGTCGCAAATGGTGTATTGCCAGCAGGTTCTATCTATCCAAAGAACGATGCAACGGCAATTGGTGTGACCATCAATGATGTTGACATCAGCGAAGGCCCTCAGCCGGTAGGCGTCATCGTTGAAGGATATGTGAACGCAGCTCGCTTGCCAGTCAAGCCGTCAGCTGATGCTATCACTGCGCTGAAAGAAATCAAATTCAGCCACGTTTCTGACTAAGGAGGATTAACCTATGCCAGCTATTTTAGATTTGTTTAATCAAAAGACGGTACTTGATTACGTTCAAAACCGTCAGTACCCGCAATTACTTGGGGACACCTTGTTCCCTTCGGTTAAGATTGACCAACTGGACTTTGAATACCTGCGTGGCGGTTCTAAGACACCCATCATCGCGTCCGTTTCTGCATTTGACACTGAGGCAGAGATTGGTAGTCGTGAAGCGAGTGTTCAGGGCGCTGAACTTGGCTACATCAAACGCAAGATGCAGCTTAAGGAAAAGGACCTGATCGCATTACGCAATCCGCGCACGCCGGCTGAACAGAACTACCTGACCAGCCTTGTGTACAACGACTTGGATGTGCTGGTTCAAGGCGTCTATGCCCGTGTCGAGAAGATGCGGATGGAGGCACTCGCCACTGGTACAATCAGCATTGACGAGAACAACATGAACTTTGACGTTACTTATAACGTCCCGGCAGAACACCAAGTAACCGCTGCTACTTCTTGGGATGCTGATGGTGCTGATCCGATCAAGGACCTGCAAGACTGGTTTGCATTGCTCGACTACGTGCCAACACGTATCCTGACTTCTTCCAAGGTACAGACTGCCCTGATTCGGAGCAAGGCATTTGCTGACTACTTCAAGACGGCAGGCCTGTTACCTAGTGTTGGCAGTCTCAATGCGGTTATGCAGTCGTTCGGCTTGCCAACCATCGTGACGTATGATGCCAAGTACCGCAAGCAGGGAGCTAACGGTATCTATACCGTTGAACGGTACTTCCCAGAAGACACCTTGGTAGCATTTGGCGATGACCAGCTCGGGCAAACCGTTTATGGTCCTACCCCTGAAGAGTCCCGGCTGATGGCAACTCCGGGTGTTCAACAGGGCACTGTTGGTAATGTGTTCACCACCGTTTACGAGACCACGCAGGACCCAATCGCAACTTGGGAAAAGGCAGCAGCCACTGCACTTCCTAGCTTCCCAGAAGCTGAGAACGTCTTGCAAGCCAAGGTACTGATCCCAAAACCTTAGCGCCGGCCACCGGGATTACGCTTAGTCAGAAAACGGCGTCCCTAAAAGTCGGCGCTACCAAGCAAATTACTGTATCCGCTGATCCTGTGGATGCATCGGACGCAAGTGATGTTGTTAGCGCTGCTAAGTTCGCATCTAGCAACACTGGTGTTGCCACAGTCGCTGCTGATGGGACTATTACAGCGGTAGCAGTTGGTTCTACAACAATCACCGCAACAAGTGGTTCCTTCACTGCAACGGTAGCAGTTACCGTTAGTGCAGCGTAGTAGCTAGTAAACCGTCGCTTATGAAAATCACAGTGCTGCGAAAGCAGGGCGGCGGAAAGGAGGCATAACATGGCTGATGCTAATCCGGTAACACTTGCGGATTTGAAGACGATGATGGAAATCAAAACTGACGCACAAGATGGTGTGCTTAATCTCATCATCAAAAATACCACACAAGCCTTACGATTTAAGCTCGGTTTGCGAACGGATGAGGCCTTCCCTAGTGAGTTGGCCTACATTGCCCTAGAAGTATGCGTCAGACGCTACAACAGGCGTAAGAACGAAGGCATGACGTCTTATGAGCAGGAGGGGCAGTCATTCACGTTCAAGTCTAACGACTTCGATGATTTCGCTGATGACATCAACGACTGGAAAGAAGCCAACGGGAAGAATGCCAAGTCTCTTGGAACCGTTAGCTTCATTTCTGGCTATCCAAAGAGGTGATCATATGCGGTTAGATCATGAGGTTACATTCTGGCTTGATGATGAAGAATATGATCCGCAAACACATCAATACGGTGATGTGAAAAAGGTGGCAACTGCAGTTGCCAGTGTCACCGACATGGGAACAGACAAGAGTGTTCAGCTATTCGGAAACTACGCTCAAAAGGCAAAGGTGATCCGATTAGTTGAGCCAGTCACCGTCAATTGGAGCTATTTAACGATTGATGATGATGCAACACACTACGTTCTCAATACCGCCCGCGTTCCGCTTCAAAACGCTACTTTGATTGTGGGTGAGACGAAATGAGTAAAGCTGGGCTTGGTTATCGTATTCAGCTAAAAGGTATGGACAAACTGGTCGCTGGCCTGCTGAAGCGAGCGAAGATGGACGTTGTCAAGCAAATCGTTAAACAGCAGACAGCACAGTTGCAAACTCGTACTCAGCAAATGACGGGCACCGTGTACGCTCATCCTACTGGTGCTACAAAGCGTGGCATCAAGTTAGCAATTACTGATTCGGGGCTGTCCGGTATCGTAGCGATGACGCAAGAATACAACCCATACACCGAAAATGGAACTCGATTCATGCGGGCACGTCCTGTATTGAAGCCTGCGTTCCTTTATCAAAAGATTCAGTTTATTAATCAGCTTAAACAAGCAGCAAAGTAGGTGATTCAAATCACATCACCAGAGCAAGAGCTCTACGACTACTTCTATGCTTTCTCGCAATCATCTGGGTACAAGACCTACGACCATTTGCCCATGCAGCAGGAGAACGCCCCATATCCCTTCGTCATTGTTGGCGATATTCAAGTTGTTCCTACCGCAACAAAGACGTCACTCAATGGCAATGTGCTAATCACCATCGACATCTGGGGCGACAAAAAACAGCGTTTCACCGTATCTGATATGGCGGAGCGCTTTTTTAGTGCCGCGATTGGGCAAGTGCTAACTGATGATTACCGATTCTATGGACGTGTAGAAGACCAGTCAAAAGAGTTTACACAAGACCAGAGTGTCCCTGACACGGTTCTCAACCGAGCCACGCTGATACTCAATCTCAATATTTTATAGGAGGCCATAATATGGCAAATGAATTAAAAGTGCTAGAAGGCATGGACGTTGTTGCCTTGGCTCGCAAACATAGCGATCAAGCAACGGTTAGCGGCCAAATTATCCCTTGGCAGACTTCGCTGTCCTTTGACCCGTCTGTTGACAGTGATTCCACTGTTACCAAGGACGGCAATGTAGCAACAAGAAGCTCGGCAAGTACCGATCTTGAAGTCGAATTTCTTAATAACACAGCCGCAATTGCAGACGTAATGTACGACTCACTGTTTGACGGCGAATTGCTCGACTTTTGGATTCTCTACCGCAAACGCAAGAACGCTGAAGGTAAGTATCTCGCATGGTATATGCAGGTAACGGTGCAAGAAGATAGCAGCGACAATGATCCTGACGACCACTCTACTCGCGATGTCACATTTTCTGTTAACGGGACGCCTAAACGCGGATGGACAACTCTCGATGACGAAACTCAGGAACAGGTCGATTACGTATTCCTTGGGGTTGGCAAGGTCACTGATACTGACAAGACCGGTGGTGGTGTCCAGTGGGATTCTGATAAAGATCCAGGTACGAGCGTTTCAGGCGAAACAACAACCACCACAACCACGTCAAAATAGCGGCCCCAAGTGGGGTTAGCGTTGGCCCTACATCTGATGGGGCGAATATCAGCGCCCAGTAACCATGTCAATCAGTCGCCCAAGAAAGTCACAGTACGGGTGAAACCCGGGCGGCTTAAAAGAAAGGATTTTAAATCATGCAATTAACCATTAACGGTAAAGAATACGAACTCAACTTTGGTGTCCGCTTTGTTCGCGAAATGGATAAGAATATGGGTGCCGTCATGCATGGCATTAACTTTGGCATGGGTGTTGCAAAGGCACTAGCTGGTCTGAATGCATACGATGCTGCTGTTTTAGCAGACACCATTTATTCAGCTACCGTGACATCTAAGAAACGTCCGTCAGCTAATGAAGTCGATGACTTTATTGACAGCAATTCAGACTTAGACTCTCTATTTAAGCAAGTTGCAAATGAAATGAACAGTGCTAACGCAGTAAAAGCAGTAGCAAAAAACATGAAGGCCTAGATGAGGACGAAAGCGTTCAAAAGAGTAGTGAAGAAACGTATCACGAAATCTTATTAAACGCTTTTGCCTATCTAGGCTTTTCTGATATTCGGAAAATCGAACGCATGACGCTTGTTGAATACGAACTGCGCATGGAAGCTTATCAGCTTAAGCAAGTCGACAGACAGAATGAGATTGCACAACAAGCATGGATGAACCAGCAAGTGCAGGCAACAACTGGTATCAAGAACCCTAAGCCTAAGTTCAAGAAATTTGATGACTTCTTTGACAAGAAAGCAGCTATTGATAACGTGCGATCAAATTATGAGCCCAATTACGAAGTGTCACAGATGAGCACAACAGAACTAAAACAGAATAGAGCACAAGTGTTCGCAAAACGGATGGCCGAATTTCAGCGTTTGAAGCGCGAAGGCAAAATTATTCCGTTATCTGAAAGAAAGGAGGGAGCACATGGCTGACAGTTTTAGTGTTGAAGCAATTTTATCCGCCGTTGACCGCAACTTTTCGGGGACTTTTAATAATATCGCGAGTTCTGCGTCAAAGGTCGGCGATAGCTTTCAAAATTCGACAAAGCCAGCTGGTAATTTTGTATCAACCGTGAGCAAAATTGCTGGAGCCATAGGACTTACCAAAGTTGTAGGGGCTATTGGCGATGGTGTGAGAAGCATGGTAGGAGAACTAGACGAATCAAGCAAAGCTTGGCAGACGTTTGAGAGTAATATGACTTTTCTTGGTAAGACGCCTGCACAGATTTCATCAATTGAAAAGTCGTTACAATCATATGCTCAGGAGACCATTTACAGTTCATCTGACATGGCTTCTGCCTATGCACAGTTTGCATCAGTAGGCGTAAAAGGCGTTGGTCGCCTTGTTAAAGGTATGGGTGGCCTAGCTGCTGCCACTGATAATCCCAAGCAAGCCATGAAGACATTGATGGAACAAGGCACACAAATGGCTGCTAAGCCAATGGTGCAGTGGGCTGATTTTCGTCTAATGCTTGAACAGACTCCAGCAGGCATGGCAGCCGTTGCTAAAGCAATGGGCATGAGCACCAAAGAACTGGTTCAAAATGTTCAAGCCGGCAACGTAAGCACGCAGCAGTTCTTTGATGGCATCGAAAAGGCAGGAAACAGCAAGGCTTTCCAGAAGATGGCCACAAGTTACAAGACAGTCGGTGAGGCAATGGACGGCCTTCAGGAAACACTGGCAAACAAGCTTCAGCCTGCTTGGCAGGCGATGTCTAAAGTCGCTGTCGGAGCTATTAGCAGAATCATTGAAAAAATTAGCGCCATTAATTTTGATTCTGTTATAGCATCAATCGGCAACTTTTTTTCTCCATTTTCGGCATTGATTTTGAACATCAAGACACAACTAAGCAGTTTGGGGAAGGGCGACTCGATGAGCGGGCTCAGTTCCGTTCTCCAAGGAGTAGGGTCCGTTTTACAAACCATTTGGAGCCTAGTTGGTAGCTTAGTCAATGTTGCATTTGTCAATCTAATTAGTATTGCTCAAAAGGTCGGAGATGCTTTTAATTCGGCATTCGGTAATGGGCAAATTTCAGGAATATTTAACGTAATCAAACAAGCTGTTACAGATTTCGGAGTAGCAGCAATGGAAGCGATGACTACTGTTGGAAACTTTATTGCTAATTTACCGTGGAAAGCAATTTTTAACGGTGTTAAGGGCGCTCTAATCGGACTGGTGGCTGTTTTGAAGCCAATCGCAGCTATTGTTAAAGCAGCGTTTGCCAACGACATCGTTAAATCATTTGCTGCGGCGATCCTTGGAGCTGTCGGGGCATTCAAAGTAATGGGATTAGCCATCGGCGGATTTTCAAGCGTTCTCGGTGTTTTTTCTAAAATGATCGGCCCTATTAGAGGCGTTATATCCGTTATCACTAACTTCGGAACTATCGTAAAAACGGCTGGTGGTGTATGGAAAGCGTTTGGATTGATCTTAGGCATGAATCCGTGGGTACTTTTGATTGCTGGGATTGCAGCAGTGGTTGCTGGTCTGGTGTACTTTTTTACCCAAACCAAGACTGGCCAAAAACTATGGTCGGGATTTGTTTCATGGTTACAAGGAGCTTGGCAAGGACTTGTAGGAGTTGCGCAAGCTGTTTGGAATGCTATATCGAGTGCGTTTACATCTGCAATTAGCGGAATTCAGACAGCTTGGGGCGGCATTACAGATTTCTTCAGTAATCTATGGACTGGGATTACGACCACGGCATCAGCTGCTTGGACAGCATTCACAACCACTCTCTCAGCTATCTGGCAAGGTGCTGTTACTGCAGCAACGACAGTTTGGAACGTGCTATCCACATTCTTCACGACTCTGTGGAATGGAATAGTTGCAGTAGCAACTGCTGTATGGTCAACCTTTGGCGGTTCCCTGACGACAATTTGGAATGGGATTGTCCAAATTGCTACCGGTGTTTGGAACATGCTTAAAGCAGTTATTATGGGTCCCATTCTTATTGTCATCGATTTGCTTACTGCAAATTGGACACAGCTAGGCGCTGATCTCCAGCTTATCTGGAACAGCATTGTTTCCGCCGCTGGTCAGATATGGAATGGCCTTGTTACGTATTTCTCCGGTATTTGGAGCCTTATTCAAACCTATGCAATGACTGTTTGGAATACTTTGGTTTCAACTTTAGAGGGGCTTTGGAATGGTGCAGTATCTGCCGCTTCCGCTATTTGGAGTGCGCTTTCGTCATTTTTCAGCGGATTATGGAGCGGCATCGCGTCTACCACTGAGGGCGTATGGAACAGTGTTGTTTCATTCCTATCAGGATTATGGAGCGGAACAGTCAGCACGGCCGAGGGAATTTGGAACGCACTTCCCGGATTCTTTTCCGGATTGTGGAATAGCATTACATCATTCTTTTCATCAGCTTGGAACAACATACAGTCTATTGTGATTGGAGCTGCCACTAGTATTTTTAATGGCGCTAAGGCTGTATGGTCTGGTTTTACTGGCATGGTAAGTGGAATAGTTAATGGCATCAAAGGAGCATTCAATGCGCTTCGTAATTTTAGCTTGGCTGACGCTGGCCGCGCTATCATGGATAGCTTCTTCAATGGCCTCAAAGCGGCTTGGGGGAAGATAACCGATTTTGTTGGCGGAATTGCTTCTTGGATTCGCAAGCATAAAGGCCCAATCAGATACGATGCAAAGCTGCTCATACCTGCTGGTAACGCCATCATGAACGGCTTAAATGCAGGGCTTACTGACAAGTTCTCAGACGTCCAAAGTAATGTTTCTAGCATGGCACAAGCTATTGCTGATAGCGCTGCTGTTACGATGCCGGCAGTGAATACTTCTCCCTTTGATGCATCATTGCAGTCGCTTAATAACAGTGTACAGGGCGCAACCTTGTCTTCAAATCTTGATGTCAACTACACTCGCAAGCAAACGATTGAGGTTCCTCTGTATATTGACGGCCGAGAGGTTGCTCGTGCAACCGCAAACCCAATGCAAACAGAGCTTAATCGTTTGACAAAGGTAAACAATTATCGAAAGGGGCTAGTCTAATTGTACGATTTCAGAGAAACGACACCCTTCACGGGTGCAGATGATAATCAGCTTCCAGCAGAAGCGATGCTAATCGATGGACAATACATTGAGAATCTTGTGCCCGGATATAGGACGCTGCAAGTTGGTGGACGAGAGCTTCTTAAGCAATCTGCTACTAGCAATGTCATAGGCATATCTGATGGGGAAACGCTTGAATACGTTCGAAATCCATCTCGCGAGATAACTGTTGGCTATCAGCTTATTGCTGATGATGATGATGCATTTCGCACCGCCTTCTATAAGCTAAGTGGCATCTTGCACGGTGACACTCATCAGGTTTCGTTCAATGATGACTTGTCTGTGTATTGGAATGCCGTGCTCACAGATGTTGACGATGTTCCTAAAGGCAGAAATGCAATCACATCTTCGTTCACTTTATTTGTCCCCGATGGCGTTGCGCACTCGGTAGCCACGAAGACGTTTGACAACATGCCATACAAGGATATCCCGCTGAACCTTATGGCAGGAACAAGCGCCGACCCAGTATCGGTCACAGGATCTGGCTGGAATATCAAAGAGATCGGATCATACAACAATCCCGTTGTTGGCCAAAAATATGCTGCAACAGTCTTACTTGGGCGGGCTGATTTTGCTGTCAGTTTCCAACTTTGGGCGAATGATATTAATGGCAATCGGATATCACTGGATGGTTTTCCCGTGACCGCACAAATGGGAGCAAATCAGCGCAGAACTATTGTCTGCACATGGCCTGATCCTGGGACGACTGGAGCAGCTCAGATTGAGGTGACACTTGCGTGGGCCTTCCAAAAAACGGATGTTGGCACCTATCAATATCTCAAAGCCAAGTTAGAGGAAGGCACCACTTACTCAACATGGTCGCCTAACCCAGCTGATCCTGAATACTATTCCAACACCATCACGGTTCATAATGGTGGCACTTATCCTGTTGAGCCAGTTATTACGGCAACTATGCACGCTGATAACGGCATGGTTGGGATTGTTAATGATCGCCCCGGTATTCTCCAATTTGGCACGCAAGAAATTGATGGTTTCACCACCGAAGAAAGCGAAGTAGCACTTAATTTGGCAGCCGTGCAAGGCTCACATATGGATAATCAAGCCGCCACAAACAATCCCTATTGGGGTGGTGATCCTAGTATGCCTAATGAACAGATCGGCAATTCGATTTGGACTCATGACGATTATGATGGCTGGAAGGTTGAGCCTAATTGGACCAGTATTACTGGCGACCACAAGTATTGGAACGGTCCTTCAATCAAGCACAATCTTGTCCAGACGCATAACGGTAACTTCAAGAGCAATCTCACATGGGACGTTATGACACGCTTCCAAACTGGGGTAGCACAGGTAGGTGCGCTCGAAACAACGTTAGAGAGTGACGGTAAGCCAATTTTTCAGATGATACTGAAGGATAATAGCGCATTGTCCGATCAGCTTTGGTGGATGTGCTATTACAAAGATCAACTGGTCGTCAATGAACAGCTTGATCGTAGCATTTTCACTAACGAAAAGTTCATTCAGTTGGAATTACAGAAATTTAGTAATTCAGTTGTTTTCCGAGTGTCACCATGGATTGGCAATCAAGGACGAGAGACTACTATTACTCGCCAGTTTACCTTTGCAGACGCTGCCGATGTTGAGACCAAGCAATTCTCAACGTGGTTCATGCGTGACAAGACGTGGGGCGAATCGACCATGTATCTGATTGCGTCCACCGTCAAATGGCAAAACGTTAGCTGGTATACGAATATCAAGAATCGCTTTAGCGATGGTGATGTTCTCAAGATTGATGTGGCGAACGCTAAAACGTACTTGAATGGTTCTCTTGACCCAACCATGCACACGTTAGGTAATCAATGGGAGCAATTTGAACTGCCACCCGGTGATACTGAGATTACTATCACGCCCTCGAGCTGGGCACAGCCATTTGCATGTGAAGTAGAGATAAGGGAGGCCTGGCTATAAATGGAGTATTACTTTGCAGATCGAAAATCAAACATTTTGGGTGTGGGGTCGACTGATGGAAAATGCGAATGGCGAATTGACAACGATATAGAAACACAAAGTGTTGATAATCGTCCTGCGGTCGAGCTTTCTCTTGATATTCACTTCACGACTGATCAGGAACAAGCAGTCAATGAGATGGCTAAAGCAACCAACTTCATCATGTATCAAGATGAAGAAGGCAACGGCCACCAAATGGTGATCGAATCGGTTGAGCATAATTCGCTAGGCCATATTCACTCAATTGTTGCCAGCGATGCGGGTAATGATTTGATTAACGAAACCGTTGGCGCCTTCAAGGCCGACAAACCATATACGATTGCTGAATACATCCTCATGTTTACAAATGATTCTGGCTGGGAGATTGGCGTTAATGAATTTCCTGACAATGTTCGAACGCTTGAGTGGACTGATGAAGCAACTTCACTGGCTCGTATCATTGCGGTCGCAAAAAATTTTGACGCTGTGCTTAGCTTTGGATTTGAGTTTGTTGGAACGAATTTAGTTAAACGTGTCATTAACATCCGACATGAAACGGCCGGTGACAGCTTGATTTCCTTTGAAATGAATAAGGACATCAACAATATCGTCACGCACCTCGATACCTATGACATGGAAACATCGATTAAGGCTTATGGAGCGGTGCCAGAAAGCACGGATGGATCAAATAATCAGGATCCAGTCAACTTGATTGGCTACAACTGGACTGATCCAACGGGACAGTTTGTGCTTGATCAGTACGGGTTCTTGCACGATACCATTGCTGTGCAGAAATATTCACGTTTGTTAAGCAACAGCAACCCTAACCCAACACAGTCTGACTGGAATCGGGTTAAAACGTTTGATTCAAAATCGCAGGCGGCACTTTTGCAAGCGGCTTTGGCAGATTTGAAAAAGTATAACCACCCAAACGAAACGTATGATATTGATTTGGTTAATTCGCCATACGTACCGTTGAATCAAACCGTCCACATTGCCGATGAGAATCAACAGCTATTCCTGTCTGCCAAAGTGTTGAGCATTCAGCGCAGCCGTGCTAACCATTCTGTCAAACTGACTTTGGGTGAGTTTGCTCATGAAACAGTCAGCTTTGACCAACGGCTCAGCGATCTTGCCAATAAGATGGCCAACATGCCCAAGACTATTCAGTTTTATCCATGGCTTCGTTATGCCGATGATGACAAAGGCACTAACATGTCAGCGTTACCTGCTGGTAAGAAGTATATGGCAATCGTTTGGTCAAATAAGACATCCGTTCCAAGTGACAATCCGGCCGACTATGCTGGAAAGTGGGCATTGATTCAGGGCAAAGATGGTGCTGACGGTGTTCCGGGTGCAAAAGGCGCTGATGGCCGTACAAGCTATTTTCACACTGCTTGGGCGAATAGCATCGATGGGAAAACAGGTTTTACAGTATCTGGCGGTGATGGCAAAAAGTACATTGGCACCTATAGCGACTTCACACAGGCCGACAGCACCAATTCGAGTGATTACAATTGGGCACGTTTTAAAGGTGAAGACGGTGATGTTGGGCCAAAAGGTGATCAAGGCTTGCCCGGTGCCAAGGGTGCCGATGGTCGTACTGCCTATGCCCACTTTGCTTACGCAAACAGCCAAGACGGCAAGACCGACTTCTCAACCACTGATTCTAATCGCAAGTACATTGGATTTTACAGCGACTTCACATCTGGCGATAGTACGAATCCAAGCGACTATAACTGGTCACTGATTAAGGGTGCGGACGGTGCTGATGGTAAAGATGGGGTGCCAGGTAAACCGGGTGCCGATGGCAAGACATCATACTTCCATATTGCCTATGCTGACAGTAGTGATGGTAGAACGAACTTTTCGCTCGATACTCCGGGTTCTCGCAAATACATTGGTAGTTATACAGACTTCACGCAAGCAGACAGTACTAATCCGGCTGTTTATAATTGGCAACTAGTGCAGGGACCAAAGGGTGACACAGGTAAAGATGGTGTAGCAGGTAAAGACGGTGTGGGCATTAAGTCCATGCAGATTATGTATGCGCAGAGTACTTCTGGCACCACAGCGCCTGCTACTGGTTGGACTGCACAAGTTCCCACGTTAATCAAGGGACAGTATCTGTGGACACAGACTACTTGGCTGTATACAGATAACACCGGCGAGGCTGGTTACACTATCAGCTACAATGCCAAAGATGGTAACTCAGGTAAAGATGGTATTGCTGGTAAAGACGGAGTAGGTATCAAGTCAACTGTGATTGAGTATGCTGTTTCGTCAAGTGGAATCACTAAGCCAAGCACAGGTTGGTCAGCAAACATTCCAAGCATTGCTCCTGGACAATTCATGTGGACACGGACAACGTGGCTCTATACTGATGGAACGAATGAAGTCGGTTATTCAGTCGCACAAGCCGGTGCTACTGGGCCAAAAGGCGATACTGGTGTTGGTATCCCGGGCCCTAAGGGAGCCGATGGCAAAACTAGCTACTTTCATACAGCCTATGCTAACAGCATTGATGGGAAACAAGGATTTTCAACCACAAATGGCAATGGTAAGTCTTATTTCGGCCAATATGTTGACCAGACCCAAGCTGACAGTACCGACCCGACACGCTACTTGTGGGCATTATTTAAAGGCGCCGATGGGCGCGATGGTAAAGACGGTAGTGACAATGTTCCAGTTGTAACGGTTGGCCCGAGTTATCCTGCTAAACCAAAGGGTGGGGACCAGCACTGGTTAACCGACGAAGACGGAAATCTTGCCGCTTTTGCCATATTTGATACCACAAGTGGTTGGGATTCAAAACCAATTGCAGCCAAAGCATTAAATGTCGAAACCTTTAATGGCATGACTTTTAATGGGGTCACTTTTAACGGATCTACCTTTATCTCATCTTTCAACCACATCCAACCGGATGGTTTTCCAAATACGATCAGTGGGACGACAGAAATTAGTGGTGGCAGCATGGTCACGAATGCAACGCTGGATAGTAATAGCAAGCAAACGTATCAATCTAAAGTTGATCAGTTGGGGTTGGTTAGCAAGTCAATGTACGACGGTAAGGAAGTTAGTTCCGTTGATGCACGCCAAGGCATGCTCACACTAAAATCTTTGTATAATCCATCTGGGCAAGACGTCACACTTGTATCAACGTTTACGGCGGCTGATTCGGTTTTCTATCAGCACATTGATAGTGGCCTTGAAACCAATGACGTTAGAAGTATGAAAATTGGATATTCAAGAAAAGGCCCAAATGTCACCATTGGGATTGCTTTTGAAATGAAAACTGGCAACGGGTGGGTCAAAATTGCCAACATTCGACCAGGATATAGTCCATTTAATAATGATGATGCAGCAAGGTTGCTCGGTAGCATGTCGTATACGGGCGCAGCCTGTCAATTGTATGTTTCAGCGGGTGGAATTTACATCATTCCGTGGCGTAGTCAAGGTGGGTATGCTGGCAGCTTGAGTTTCATTACTCGTGATGCGTATCCGATTAATGATGCGGTGGTGAATTAAGATGAAGATTAAGATTTGGCTAGATGAGCAAAACCGCCTGACCAACTGGGCCTATGAAGCGGAAGATGCCAAAGTAGGATCAACAGAGGACGGTCAACAAATCATAGAGGCAACTGACGTGTCTCAGTTTTTTGAGGGTCACGCATCTCTTGTAGACGGCAAAATCGTTGCCGATGAGGGTTACGATCCGGCTAATGATCATCCACTTCCCGGACCGTCACCTGAACAGCAGATGATTGCCGCACTGTATGCCCGTGTGACAAAGCTTGAGGATGGTGGAAAAAATGAGTGACTTTGAATTTTGTGGCACACTATATTCTTGGGGGTGCCCGATAGAGCAGTACGTGGGGCGGCAAATAACGGAGGACCAATACAAACAAATTACAGGCAGTGACTATGCCGCCAGCAAAAGCTAGCGGCTATTTTTATGGAAGGAAGTATAAAGATGTGGATTTCAAGAGTTGGATAGATATGTTTGTGGAGTTGGGTGGTGGAGCTTTGTTTGGTTGGTTTGCAAGCCAATGGCGCATGCATCGAAAGCATGGAAAGGCAATTGATTCAGGCCTTGTCGGTTTGCTTCATCATGAGGTTTACATGCTGTGTAACCATCATATCGAGGTGGGGTATATCAGCACGGACGACTTGGACGATCTTAATTACCTTTTCCGCAGCTACAAAGCACTGGGCGGTAACGGAACGGGCGAAGCGCTATATAACAAAGTTTTGCAACTTCGGATTAAAAACTGAAAGGAATGTTCAGTATGAAGATTAATTGGAAAGTACGAGTATTAAGCGTCAAATTCTGGCTGGCCATTGTGCCAGCTTCTTTGTTGGTGATTCAAACGGTGGCGGCAGTCTTCGGTTACAACTGGGACTTTGCTAGTTTGGGTAAAGAACTCACTGCAGTGGTCAATGCAGTGTTTGCATTATTGACCATTGTCGGGGTAGCCGTTGATCCAACCACGGAGGGCGTTAGTGATAGTCAGCAGGCGTTAGCTTACCCGGCACTCATTACCACCAAGGCAGCTAAGATCAAGGCGCTAGAGGATAAGATTAAGGCGCTGCAAGGGGAAACGGACAATTCTAAACAGTTATATCCCCATTTTGCTTATGCAGATAGTGCTGATGGCAAGATCGGTTTTTCAACCACGAGTTCTATCGGAAAATCGTATATGGGAGCTTACTTTAGCCATGACGATGAAGATGGTAACGATCCAAGCAAATATGAGTGGGCAAAACTGGTTGGTCCAAGCTATGGAGACTCCGTAGGAGAGGAAGGACCCAAAGGAGAATCCACTACTCAGGCAGCACCATCATCTGTTGCTCCACAGCAATAAGGAGGACACCATGAAATTTAAAACTAAACTAATCACCTTGGTAGTCGCCTTCTTCGCGGCTATTTCTTTTGCCTTGCCATCGCAGGTCAATGCAGCAAAGGGTGATCAGGGACCTGATTGGTCAAAGTATCAGGGAGCAAGTGGACGATACGGCACCGATCAAGATAAGTTCGTCATCGCTCAGATTGGTGGGACTTACGGTGGTACTTACATCGATCAGTGGACGTACGATAGCCAAATTGCCAGTGCAAAGGCGGCAGGAAAACGTGTGCATAGCTACATCTGGTATGGTGTTGGTGCAAGTAGCCAGTTGGGATTAGAAGCACTTGACCGTTATATGCCTCGTATCAAAGCGCAGACACCAAAGGGAAGCATCGTTGCTTTGGACTACGAAGATGGTGCTTCTGGCAATATGGCAGCTAATACGGATGCCATTTTAGCTGGCATGCGGCGCATTCGTTCAGAAGGCTACACGCCCATGTATTACAGTTACAAGCCATATACATTGGCACACGTCGATTATCAGCGTATTCTGAAAGAATTTCCTAACAGCCTTTGGATTGCTGCTTACCGTGATTATCTACCAACTACCAAACCAGACTACGGTTATTTTCCGAGTATGGATGGGGTAGCTATTTGGCAGTACACGAGCGCATTTGGGCTGTCGCAAGGCCTCGATGGTAACATTGATCTGCTTGGTGTGACCGATAATGGATACTCGAAGCAGCCAGCAACTCCGTCGGTGCCTGTAACACCGGCACCAAGTCAACCAGCGAAATCGAATGCAGCCAGTGATACCGACTATGCGCAAGCGGGTGTTTTCAAGCCGTCCACGACGGTAAACATTCGCACGGGTGCCGGAACTGGATATGCATCTGTTGGTAGCTATGCACCCGGTGAAAGCGTGATTTATGATCACGTGTATATCCGTGGCACATATGTTTGGGCACGTTATCTCAGCTACTCAGGCAGGTATCGTTATGTTGCCTTGGGCGTGAATGGTGGGGAGAGCTATGGCTCGCGTTCGTCTGGATATACTTCGCTGGTAAGCCACACGTACTACACAGTCCGATATGGTGACAGCTTCTGGAGTATTGCCAGCAAGTATGGCATCAGCATGTACACGTTAGCCGCTAACAACGGCAAGTCAATTTACAGCGTCATTCATCCAGGCGAAAGCCTGTACATCAGGTAATAAAAAAGTCCTCTGCTCGCTAACGCGGGTGGAGGGCTTTTTTAATTGTGTAAAGTTCACATAGTTGCAAAACGGGAAATAAATGTTGGATGGCTGAATTATAACAATAATTTTCTTGTATATATACCCCATGGGGCATATAATAAACATGATAAGGGGTCGATATAATGCCTAAATTAAAAACAAGCAAGGCTCAGAGGCTGGCATCTGAAAAGTGGAAAAAGAAAAATATAGGAAAAAATCGATACATTAATGAGCGGTCATCAGCTCGGTCGTTCATCCGAAGCAAAGCTAGTCTCGAAGATTTAGCCGAGTTAAAAGAACTAATTGAAACACAAATTTCTAGAATTCTCCAGAAACGACAAAAAGAGCTATAACATTAGCATTTAAAGGCGGTAGAACAATGGCAAAAGAAGAAGTTAAAACAGACCTTTGGGTTGCTTCTCAGCTGAAGGACTGCAACATAAAGTTTGATGCACAGGGAAGTCATATAAAGGAAATTGACGAGGCTTTGAGGACAGCGTCAAAAAAAGGCACGGGTAAAGCTGGGTACCCTGAGTATGTGGCTGTAATAGATGACTTCGTTCTTGTCATTGAAGATAAATTTAGCATTGACAGACAAGAAAAATTAACTGATCAAAAAGTGTTAGCAATGGATGTTAAATCAATCACTGACTATGCAGTCAATGGAGCCTATTACTATGGCAAACATATTACTCAACACAGCTCGTTCAAAAAGGTTTTTGCCGTTGGCGTATCTGGAGATGAAAAGCATCATGTTATTTCGCCACTATGGTTGGATGATCGTGATGGTTACAAAAAGCTTCCGGACATTGAGTCATTTGTTTCGTTCTCACCACAAAATATTCGTGAATATTACACTCGCTATGTTTTAGAGGAACCTACGGACGTAGAGAAGACAACGACCCAGATTTTGAAAGATGCAGCGGAACTACACGAATACTTGCGTACATATGGAACACTAAAAGACCAGGACAAACCGCTTGTTGTCGCGGGAATTCTTTTGGCGCTTGATGAAATTGAGTATCACGGTTTTGACATAAATAGTTTAACTGGGGATCAAACTCAGGGCATGCGTGATGGTGACAAGTTGATGCATGCCATAAAGGGACGCTTGACCCGTTCTAATGTTGGACCAGATGCAAAAAGAGATAAGCTACTTGTAGAGTTTTCAGTATTGCAGACGAGTTTTCGATTGAATGAGGTGAATGACACATTAGGAAAAACTCCTTTAAAGTACTACACGGAGTTTGTTTACGATCGTATTTTTAGGAATATCAAGTATCAGAAGACATCGGAAGATTTTATTGGACGTTTTTATGGTGAGTTTATGCGCTATTCGGGCGGAGATGGGCAAACACTTGGAATCATCCTGACTCCGCGGCATATTACGGATCTAATGTGTGACTTGGTTGATTTAAAAGCAAACGACGTTGTCCTTGATCCCACTTGTGGTACCGGAGGCTTTTTGATTTCGGCTATGCATAAGATGCTATCTATGGCAAACGGTGAAGAGCAAAAACGTCATATTAAGAAAAAGCAGCTTTACGGCATTGAACTTCAGAGCAATATGTTTGCTGTTGCCGCTGCAAACATGATTCTTCGTGGAGACGGTAATAGCAACCTTGTGTGCACTGATTTTTTGATGCAGAATCCTGCTCAGGTGCAATTAAAGGGTGCAACAATTGGGTTAATGAACCCACCATATTCCCAAGGAACTAAAGCGGACCCAGAGCAGTATGAACTGTCGTTCATAGAGCATCTTTTGGATTCGTTAACAACTGGTGCTAAAGCAGCGGTGATTGTTCCCCAGTCGTCTATGACAGGAAAGTCTAAAGCAGAGAAAGTGTTCAAGGCAAGTATTTTGAAGAACCATACCCTGGAAGGTGTTATTACGTGCAACACGAATACGTTCTACGGCGTGGGTGTAAATCCAGTCATTGCCATCTTTACGGCTCATGAGCCACATGATAAAGACCATGTCTGTAAGTTTATCGATTTCAGAAATGACGGGCATGATGTTAGGGCACATATTGGGCTGGTCGAGGGTGATTCCGCTAAAGACAAGAAAAAACATCTGCTGGATGTTTGGTTTGGACGAGTCGAGGCACCGTCTAAGTTCTGCGTAGAATCAACCGTGAAGCCTGACGACGAGTGGCTGCACAGCTTCTACTACTTCAACGACGAGATACCGACCGATGCCGACTTCGAGAAGGCAATCGGTGACTATCTGACATTCGAGTTCTCGATGGTTATGCAGAACCGCGAGTACCTGTTCGAGGACGCGAAGGGAGGCGATAGCGATGAAGAAGCTGAATGAGAAGGAGTGGAAGGCATTTCCGATTGATGCTGAATTTTGCATCACGGAGCGTGGTAATGTGCCTACGGGCGCATTGGTAGATAATGCATCTTTGAAAGAAGGTAAGAATCCGAGAATTCGAGTTACTTCGCAAAATAACGGGATTAACGGATTCACTGAGACAAGCGATGATAAAAATTATCGTGCTTATTCCAACTTTGTTTCCATGTCGTTCTTAGGAAATGCATTTTACCATCCATATACGGCATCTTTGGATATGAAAGTGCATTGTCTTCAATATACAGATGCCGAATTGAACCCCGACCTGGGTTTGTTTACTGTAACGATGGCGGCGCGTATTGCATCTGGGACAAATTATGGCAATCAATTATCCAGTAAGGATTTAGCCACAAAACAAATCATGCTTCCTGTTGATGACAAGGGCAAACCTGACTATGATTATATGGCTCAGTATTCCTCAAAACTCAGGTCAACTCTTCTTAAGCAGTATAAAAATTACGTTGCTGAGCAGATTTCGAATCTGGATTATAGAGAAATCCCAGCGTTGGATGAGAAAAGATGGGATAAGAAGCGTATTGGTGAGTTGTTCAAAATCAGTAGACCCAATCCAAGAAGTAAAGATAATTACGAGATTGGTGACATACCATTTGTTGCGTCAGGCGCAATTAATAACGGGGTAGTAAAGTATTGTGCTGTATGCACAGAAGAGAAGCTTGATGCAGCTAATTGCATCACAGTAAGCCCGGTTGACGGAAGCTCTTTTTACCAACCGATTGATTTTTTAGGCCGTGGTGGTGCCGGTTCATCAATTATCATACTTAGAAATGATGACCTTAACTTATTTCGAGGAGAGTTTATGGCCCGAATGATCAAGCAGACTTGTTCGAAGTACAATTATGGGCATATGGGAAATAAAGATAGCATTAAACGGGAGCAAATCATGTTTCCTGTTGACGATGCGGGTAACCCTGATTACAACTATATGGAACAATACTCGAAGAACATGCTACTGCGTAAGTATCACCAGTATTTAGATTTTTTAACTCATCCACAATCTTCAAATTCATAGTATATCGTTCGATGCTGCCTATCAGTATTAATAAAGCCTCCTACCAGCAATGGCGGGAGGCTTATTTTTGTGCATAGGGTTGACAGAATCACCTCAAAAAGGCAAAAGGTTTAGATACACCGACTTAGGTAACTCTGCTCGCTAATGCGGGTGGAGGGCTTTTTTACTTATGCAATAATATAAATATAAGTAATTCGTGGTGAAGTTGTGGTGAAGTGAATCCGAAATTGTGAAACCTAAGAAATTGATATAGAGCTATTTTTGCTTTTACACCAGCGATTTGAAACCCTATGAAATCAGTGCTCAAGCAAATCACAACAAGAAGAACATGTTCGCATTGCTCGGCCGTCCGGGTTATGAGGATATGACCAAGGAATTGAACGCACGGCTTTAATAGCGTGGGTTTGAGGTCGTTTGGATAGGAAAAAATGAGAGCCTCAAAATTGTGTTGTAAATGTTCGTGACTGAATTTTGACTGAATAGCCAAAAGGGTCAAAACATTTATGTACCAATTTTGAGGCTCTTTTTGTGTCCGCGGGATTGCCAGTACTGGCTTTCTTTTGGTGTATAGACTAAAAACACGGTGTGATTTCAGCGGGTGATAAACGACATCGCGAAATCAAGCCTATATCCATATATTGACCCAATATCTAGTTGGCATATTAATATCAGCGGTTGAGAACGCTTGTTGCGAACTAGTTCGTGTCCGTTAGTGCTATTAGGTCTTAGAAAAGTGTTTCGGCAACGCTACTTCAAGCCAGCCTCAACTGACCAATCCAACTGGCTTTTTGAGACCATGGCAACAGCGTGATATTGTAACCCTCTGCTGCCGACTGAAAGCTTGGCGAAATATTACGTTCCAGGTCGTTTGCGAACAAGTAAAACTTAATTTCATCATTAAATGAACGTACATATGTAATTGAAAAGATTGGTTCTTTGTAGGCATTTCCAGTTGGATTATTCACTAGTTTTAATGCCTTAGCGGAGGTTGTTTTCGTTCGACCAATCAGAATTTCAAAGTTGATGTTATTGCCACTTTGACCTGTGTCTTTAACATTCGTATTGACCGAAATATCGCTGTTAATTAAGAAGTTGACAACATCTTCTAGAAATAAGTCTTTGGTTCTATCTCTTGAAGTTGCGAGCATATCGCCAACCTGCGTGATGCATTGAATAAGCTGTAATTCTGCCTGTGCATATTTGGAGAGGGAAGGTATTTTGATGGTTAGCTCACCAGTTGGGGCATATTGAACGCCGAAGGAAAGGAGAGTGTCATTGAAATACTTCTTTCTTTTAACTGATGTGTTCGTGTCAAATCCTAAGGTTCCAAGTTCGTCCATGGTATAACCGTCATCACTCAGCATCAAATTGCCATCAGCGTCTTTGTATGAAACCAGAGAAATATTATCATGAAACATGTCTGGAAACGGCGTGCGAATCTCAATGAAGTGGTTCTTGTCCTTATAAGAAAACGATACATCTAACCACTTAATGCGAGCCCTTTTTAAGGCTTCAATTGTTGGCATGTCCATGATTTGCCTCTTTCTTGCTCTGTACGAAGACAGCCTTTGCACGGTTAAGGATTTAACGATGACATTGTCCAAACAATCGTTTATGGTGTTTGATTGAAAAATTAAGCATGGTCATTCATGCGCAATATTTCTAAAGGCTCAGTCAGAAATTCATTGATTCCAGCCAAAAACTTTTGAAAATGCGCCGTCCCATTATGACTTTCAACCGCTTCAGCATCTCGCCAATGTTCGATGATTTCATATTCATTCGGAGTGGTGAGACTTTGATAGTGATCGTAGCTAAGGTTCCCTTGTTCCGCACGTGAACCTTGGACCAAAGCGGCGATGAATTGCCGATATGCTGCATCACGATCTGGTTTGACGACAAGTTTGACATTAATGATTTTCATTTTAAATCCTCCATTTTTTTGTGTATGTCATATGATGATGGAAGCTGGGTCGCCAAGAAACGTTTTCGATCCATGGCTAGCTTCTTTTTGCATCAGTACTTGGTGCCTATTATACGGAGTGATTCAGATTGTATCAATTTTAAAAAGCAGCGTACATGGGTGGTATCAATGATGTGTTTAAGTCTAAAAAATCACCATCAGCACAAATGCTGCCTCCATGATTAACAAGCCAAATAGGGCCGTGATCCTACCGATAAAACTGCGGTGACCTTGTTCAAGTGAGAAGGGGAGAATGTCTTCTTTGCTCGACGGTGATATTTCGAAATACTTCTCCATCATGTGACGTGAGATTGTGTATGACTGACAGCTTAGATAAATCAAAGTGATGGTGACAATTACCGTTAGCCAAGCGCTTACACGGCAAACTGTTGGGTCAGCGTAGACATTAAGTTGGTAGATGCCAGCAATCAGGAAACCGATGCAGGCACTCAGACTGAATAGGTTAAGGCGAAGTAGCAAAGCGACTTTTTCGGCCCGTTTCATTTCTTCAGGAAATGTTTTCAACATTTTTGCCGATAACCTGACAACTTGATAAGAATTGGCACCTTTTGTCGGACGTTTTGCTTTTATGACTTTAACGACACCAGTTATTTCTGTGATGGCACCGATTGTTAAAAGAAGCAGGATACCGTCAAAAAAGATTTGATTTGTCATGAGGGACCTCCAAAAACTGAATCAAAAAAGCCGCTTCGACTGTTATGACGTCTAACGGCTTTAAGTGACGCTGATAGATTTTAATTCTTAGTGCTTGTCCCATCAGCATAGTTGATTGTATAACCAGGTTCAATATTAAAAATGTAAACATTAAAATAGACTTGATTATCACCAATACTTTGCGCACGCATCTGAACACCACGAGCCACTAATTCATTGCCACGGAAAATTGGTTTGACTTCGTAGCGGACATAATGGCTGGTGCTTTGTTTGAGGTAATAAGCGATATCCATCTCATGAGCCAGCATGAGTGGTGTATTAAGGGTTTGCGTGCCGGTCATAAGGTTCTTGGGGTTGTTGTTTTCGCCGGTTAATTGATAACCAATAAGATGGCTGCGATTGTACAGCCAACCATGCGCGGTTTTCTTGTTGTGCCAGCCAGTTGGGTTCCATGTGAGTGGTTCACGCTTGGCTGTTGGCATGAGTGATTTATTTAAAAGCGCATTTGCATCTGTCACGCGATTTTGACCATCGAGATCAGAATAAGTTGCCCAAGCACCTTTGGCAGTAGATAGATCAGCATCAGTGAATGCAGGATTATTTTTGTTGACAATGATTTCTTGTTGGCCAGTGTAGTCAAGATTGGCAAGATCGGACGCTGTCGTGGCAGCAGCACTTGTTGATGATTCACTTGCAGCAGGTTGTGTTTTCGCTAACTTGGCTTTGAGATCGGTGATCTCTTTGCGTTTTTCCGTCAGTTCTGAATCAAGGCTGCTGATAGCTGACTGCGTCTTTTTGTTAGCCTTGGTTTGGCTGGCAACTGGATCGCCAGCTGACTTTACTGAACGACTATTAGTTGTACTGCAACCGCCGAGAAGAAGAACAACAACGGCCAGCGGCATGAAAAGTTGAAGTAATTTATTTTTTCTCATCGTAAGGCCTTTCGATAACCAGCTGCTTGTGCATCAGCTTCTGAATTGAAGTAAACCGCGTTGGCTGAATTCATGTGATAGCCAGCTTGACCAGGCACATGGTAAATTTTGCTGCGGCTGTTTCCGATGATGGTGCCTTGTTCAGCCGTATTCATGTCACCTTCATTAGTCGTGGCCTGCTGTGTTTGTGCTGCCTGTTCCTTAGCGGCTGACTTTTGAGCCTCTTCAGCTTGTTTGGCTGCCTGTGCAGCTGCAACTGCTTGCGATGAGGCCGCGGCGGCTTGCTCAGACGCGGCAACTTGGCTCGCCGATGCTTCTTTGGAAGCTGCCTCAGATGCCGCTCTAGACGATGAAGCCTCAGCTTCGCTGGAAGCAGCAACTTGCGAACTTACTTCAGATTCTAAGCTGGTCTCTTGTTTGCGAAGTGCTTTTAATTCAGATGTCTTCTTGGCTTTCGCTGCCAGTAAAACTTTCCCACGAGCTTTTTCGCTCTTGAGTTGGCGCTGCTGTTTGGCAGATAGCGCCTTGGTTTTGCTGGTTGACGATGTTTGCTGTGGTGATCCCGATGCGGCTTTCGTATCTACCAGCGGTCCGCCAGCGATCAATAAGACAAGCCCACCAACGAGTATGATCAAGTTTAAGCGCTTGGTGAGCGGATGTTTGCGTTGCCGAATCAATCTGACAATACCCCATATGAGTCCCACTAGCCCGAGCAGCACAAAAATACTTCCCAGTGTTGACATGTTATTCCCTCCAAAGTTTTAATATCGACATTAGTTGTTTAAACATAATAAGTTTTTTGTCGATTATTCCAAGGTTTATTTTCCCAGAAAAAAAGCCCGGCGACAAGCACCGAGCTAGCTTCACAGTCAGTTTTTTTAGGATTTGACCACATCGACATTAGCATACAAGTTTGCAATGATCGCCAGCATGTCTTTTTCAGTCCGGTCCCAGCCGATCGTTTTAAGAAAGGCTTGACCATTTTGGACTTGGTTGCTGATCGTGTCAGGGTTGGCACAAGCATTTGCAAGCGTTTTGGCCAGATCTCGTTCATCAAGGTGACTGGCAAAATAGGTCCCGTCTTTCAAGAAGTAGCTTCCTGTGCCTTCCTTAAAATCAATGAGAGGCAGGCCAGTGCTCATCATTTCATAAGGGACAAGCGAAAAATTGGTCATAGATGGCGCGATCCCGAAATCAGCACTTTGGTAAAGTCGATTTAATTCCGGGGGAGTCAGCTTACCAAGGTTTTCACCATTGATGAATCGTTTGCTGCGGCCGGTACCGAAGTATTGAATTTTGAGATCGATTCCTTTGGCGCGCAGTAACTGGCGGCAATTTTCGAGGACAATCTGAATGTTGATGGGTGCGCGCCGCGGGCTGCTCCACTTGGTATAGACAGCAAGCTTGATTTGTTTTTTTTGTTCATAAGGTGTCATGTCGCGTTCCTTGAATGGATACCGTGCAACATCGACAGGAAAGTTAATCACATCAATAGGACTGTGAACCTTGCAATGCATGGTGATCATGTGGGCACACCATGGACCAAGCGATACCATGTGCAGACCTAGACTGTAAGTTCGTCGCGCCATCTGATAGCGATCGCCATATGGATAGAAATACGGTTCGTAATCTTGAACAAAATACATTTTGTACCCCGGTTTGTTCTTGATCACATAAACGGATTCCCATAACGTGGCGACCCAAATATCGGAACGATGGGACTCAAGTTCGCCCATTGGCAGACAGGTTCCTTTGTAACCGGGATAATTAAATTCAGCATTCTGAATCATTTCGTCTTGGCTTTGTGGGACATAGCTTAAATAGTAGACATCGTAACCGGCGTTGGCCAGCAGCGTACCTAGATGCAGCATCGTTGTTTGACCGCCATCAAAACCGATAATGCCGGTTGTGACAAATGTGATCCGATTACCACGCGGTTTCGTTTGATCGGCTGGTTGATCATTAAAATATTTCAAAATCTGATCATATTGATGAATACTGCCATCAGGGGCATCACTAAACTTAGTTTTTGCAGGTTTCACAACGAGTCCTCCTTGTATGATTAATGGTACTTTGTGTCGCTTTAGGCGTCGCTTAAATTTGAGTAGAAAAAAGAAGAGCGGACTAGTTGTCATCTCGCGTTTGGTGTGACGATCCGTGTAGGCTCAAGAAGCGTACAAAAGCGGCTACTTTATTTTAGTTTACATAATAACCGTAAACTTCTTTTTGAAAGTTTTCAAGTTGTCGCTGAATGGTCGTTAAGAACGGAGAGGCGTAAAATAGAAGGACAGGACCAGTGGTATACTGTGTTAATAATAGTGGCATTTGGTTAGGCAGGCGGATCATTACGAATGCTTATCTTTACCCTGACAGGGGCCTGTGCTAGTGTGAAAGTAAATTATTTTGTCATGAAAGAACAGGTGAAACGATGTTAACGATTGGTGTCATGGGACTTGGTACGATTGCGCAGAAAGCATATCTGCCAGTTTACACACAAATGCAGAATCAAGTGCACTGGGTACTGAGCACCCGCAACGACGATAAATTGCAACAATTGGCAACACAAGACGGACTTGCGATTGCGGGCACGACTTTAGAGGATTTGGATGCGCAACCGCTCGATGCCATCATGATTCACACGCCAACGGAAACCCATTATCAGTATGTGAAACATTTTCTGGAAAAAGGCGTCAACGTTTTTGTTGATAAACCACTTGCCACAGATATGGGCCAAATCAATGAATTATATGATTTAGCCGATACCCAGCACGTGCTGCTAACGGTTGGATTCAATCGACGATTTGCGCCCATGATTCAGGACTTGGCTGAAGTCGATGATAAAACAGGCGTTCGCGTTGACAAAAATCGGATTGATGCCCCTGACGATCCAGAACATGCACTGTGGGATCTCTTTATTCATCCGGTAGATACGGCCTTAATGTTGGCAGGCTATCCAGAAAAACCAAATACCCGATATTCATTGCATACCGGCGATGATGGTAAACTGCAGCAAGCTAGTGTGATTTTCACCGCACCGGGCATCCGCGGTGAAGCCGGGATTGACTTACAAGCAGGTACCAATCTTGAAGAAGCTCAGGTTGCGGCTCCAAGTGGCGTTCAGCGTGTGCAGAATCTTGATCAACTCGTCGTTTACGGACGTGGCGGGGCAACGCAGACATTCGCGCCTGATTGGCAGCCGATGTTAACAACGCGCGGTTTTCAGCCAATGGTTCAGGCCTTTGTTCAGGCTGTGGCGGATCCAGAAGGGAAAAACCCGGTGTCACCAGCTACTAGTCAATTGGCGCACGCAGTTGTTGCGGATTTGGTTAATCAGATCAAGGCTTAAGTTGTCGTGGATTTTGGGATATAAGGCATCTAATCATTCGGATGCCATCAAGAAAATGCTCGCTAGTGAATTTTTGGCGTGGTGAGTACTGTCTTTTTGGAGGGAATCGCTTATGTATCGAAAAGAATTTATGGCAATGGCCAATGAAGAAGCCAAGGCAAACGTCAATGGTAGCGATGGCGGTCCGTTTGGTTGTGTGATCATCAAAGATGGTAAAGTTGTCAGCCGCGCGCATAATCAAGTGCTGGTTGATCACGACCCAACCGCCCATGGCGAGATCACGGCGATTCGAAAAGCTGGCCAGGCACTTGGCACACATGACTTAACCGGCTGTGAACTCTACACATCTGCCATGCCATGTCCCATGTGTCTCAGCGCCATTATCTGGGCCAACATTAAGCAGGTATACTATGGCAACACAGCAGACGATGCTGCGGCAATTGGCTTTCGCGATGCCGCTATCTATGATTTCATCAATGCCGGCTTGAAAGGCGACATGCTTGCTCTGACCCAACATGATCGCGAGTTGACGATCGGGGCATTCAAAGACTATCAATCGGCTCAAAAGAAACTTTATTAGCAACACGAGTGGCATCATCTATCATTAGCCAAAATGACTGACAGGAAAAAGCGAAAACCCGCATCAGTTGACACCAAGTGCTGTCAAAATGTATTTGACATTTTCGCACTTTCCTGTAGAATAATTTAGGTACGATATTAAGCGCCACTCATTGCCCGTTGGTCAAGGGGTTAAGACGCCGCGTTCTCAGCGCGGAAACACGGGTTCGAATCCCGTACGGGTGAGAAATAGAACAAATAAGAACAAATGAAATCCTCGAAATGCCTTTAGAATGGTGTTTCGGGGGTTTTGTTTTGGGAGAAAGGACTAAAAGGGATAACTTAGGGGGCATTGATCGGGGACTTTCACGAACAAGTATTCGTGGAAAAAGGCAAATCCCCCCTGAAACGTGGAAACTATTGTGCCTCAAGGGTTTTGGGCGGTGATAAATGCATTGAGTTTTTAGAAGTCCCCTAATGATCGCTGAATCCAGCGTCCAGCACGGAATGTGGCGACCGATGATGTTTTCAGTCTTTTGAAGGCATTTTTACTACTTTGTCCCTTTTTTTCCAAGATACTCTTGACCGATTGACACCCGCAACTTGGTGTCAGCTTCGGCCTGCATTTGCGTGAAGACATGGCCGTACATGCGGTGAAGTTCCTTTAAACTGGTGTAACCAAGACGCTTCGCAATATACCAGTCAGAGTAACCAGCGTAGATCACACAAATTTAACCTTAAAGTTGACAAAAAAGTCACTGTTGATACATTATAAATATTGAAAAGAGGCCATCGGGAGGGTACCCCGATGACCTCGACACGGTCTGGAAGACTGGTGTAGAAGCTAACCCTCGTGGCTAGCTTCTTTTAGTATCTTAGTTGCGTAGTTATTTTAAAATATTGGCCAGCAAGCCACTAATTCATCATCGCTACTCCTAACGTCAAATAGGTAGCGAATAAAATCCAAACAAAGTATGGCACAAACAGGTAGGCTGCCAGTTTATTCACATTGCGAAAGGCGAGTATGCAGGCAAGGACAACCAAATCAAGCACTATAATGATGATCAGTCCGAGCCAATAGCTATTGCCGCCGAAAAACACGATGCTCCAAATGAAGTTTAGAAGCAGTTGACTGCCAAAAAGACTGAGATTGATGGTTTTTTGGGTACGCGATGTCGTGTCTTTGATGACTAAGTAACCAGCAACGCCAATTAATAAGTAGAGGATGATCCATACTGGTCCAAAGACAGCGGCTGGTGGTGAAAGTGGCGGCAGCTTTAAGGATGTATAGATGCCCCTGATATTACCTGCGAGTAGACCGGAAAGGGACCCAATAAGCTCAACGACGACGATGCTCAAAATGAGATGAAACCAGTTGATATTTCTTTTTGTTTGCATAAGCAATTACCTCCTTTTTTGAGTTTAGCATGCTCATTATTAATTGTGTTAATATCACGCATTTGATAAGGCGCGTCAATCATTGATTGTCAAAGGCTGTTACTGATCCAGAAACTGCCTTGACATAAGTTCTATGATAAAGGTAGAGCCTGCTTGAAGGCTTTGGCAGGCCAGAAGTTTGATTAAGCGAGGCGATCATCATGATGCAATATCGATTACAATTAGACACTAAAAACCAGTTGTTTGTAGCAATTGACGCACATGATCAGAACCATTTTGGAACTGGTCGGACGGTTGAAGAGGCTATTAAGAACTTGAAGGATTCAACAGACAACAAAGCTGCATAAAATCAGGTCGTGGACTTTCGCACTTGCGAGAACCCACGACCTGATTTTTTAGTGGCGCTTATTTTCCTAAAAGGTTCGTGGTAAGGCATCTTCTAGTGCATTCCCAATTCAATTCGTCAGACAACGCCGTAGCTTTTCGATAAATGGATTTAAGCCTGCGTTTCCAAGTAGTTCGATTCGGATTACTGATATCGCACCAATCGCCGCCGAGTTCGGATCCAAACAACGATAAGCACAGCGACTAGCGCAAACACACCGACTGCGGCAATGATGAACAAACTGCGATAGCTGAGCCAGTCGATGATTAGCCCGCCGAATAATGGCCCGAGTGCGCGACCAACGGAACCCCAAGAATTGACGAAACCTTGGTAGCGGCCTTTGATTTCACGCGGAGTCAGATCGTTAACGAGTGCAGGAATAGCAGGGGATGCGGTCGCTTCGCCAGTTGTCAAAGCAATCATTGCGATCATGAAAAGCGCATATGTGTGCGCGGTGATCAGAATGAGAAATGAGATGGCAACCATCACGAGACCAAAAAGAATTTGATAGATAATCTGAATGCCGTTGACGTGTTCGTTGAACCAGTTTAAGAAGAGTTGAATGACGACGATTAAAGCGGCATTCAAGGTCCACAGGAAACTGTAATTGCGTAACGGAATGCCTAGTCCAGTCATGTAGACGGACAAATTGGATGACCATTGTTGATACATGAGCCAAAAGATGAGCAAGGCAAAAAAGAAAGTGGTCAACATCAGCTTGTTTGCACCAGGCAAACTCGGCTTTGGTGTTTCGGTCGTCGTTTCTTTTCGTGTCGGTTGCGCTGTTTTTGCCGCCGGTCGGAATTTGATTAGCACGATCCCAAAGAAAATGCCATATAACACAACCGCAATCAAAAAAAGTAGGGTAATGCTGATATCATAAACAAACCCAACCAACGCAGTGCCAACCACAACACCGACATTTTGCGCAAAGTAGAGCATCGTGAAGACATAGCGGCCGTCTTTTGACCGGATGCTTGTGCCGAGTGAATTCACCATCGTAATGTTCCACCCGGAGCCAATGCCCAGTAAGGTCAGCCAAATGCTGTAGGCTGGCCAGCCGTGCCACAAGGTCAAACCGATCAAGACCAAGCCGGTGAGCCCCACACCAAACAAAGCAAGGCGGTAGGGGTCGCCTTGGTCGTACAGACGTCCGCCAATGATACTGCCGACGACGCTCCCAAGCGAATTTAGCAGTAAAACGACACCGATGACAGTTAGCGAAATGTCTAGGCGATTATGCAAATAAATGCTGGTTAAAGGCCAGATGAAACTCATGCCAATGCTACTAAGTAAGGCACCTGTCAGTAACCAGCGTAACTGAATTTCGCGCACCAAGGGTAACGCCCCCTTTTTAAAATAATTGCAAGGCACGGAGCCGCTTGCTGCCTGTGTTTAAGACAATAATGCCATGTTACGTCAAGTGTGATCGGGCGGTCAAACCTATTTTGGGGGATGCTTTCATGATTGAAAATAAACGCAGACACATTTTGTGGGTCAGAAAAGGAAAAGAATAGGGACTTGGCAACATGTCCCAAAACCTTAATGCATAGCAGGCAGGCGCATGCGTAAATAAGCGATGAAATGGAAGACGATACCAAGAAGTAGCAAGACGCCAGCGATCCAAACGTTCAGCCAACTGACCAAAATGGAACTACCATAAATTAAGCCACTGATTAACGGATCGATACGTTGTGTAGGACTGGTGATGCCATGATCGGTGAGTTGTGGATGGGTGCTTAGATAATGATAAATCAACCAATAAGAAAGCGAAATTAAGAGAGCGACAATGTCGTAGACAATAAACGCTACCTGCATGTCAGCATGATTCAAGGTTCGTAACGCCATTGCAACCAGTGACATGCTGTAGTTGATTAACGTTGCGGTGAATAACAGGATGAGATTCAAAATATTCAGCGCCGTGGTGGTTCTCTTAACATGAGTAAAGTAGTCGTGGTGGAAAAGCCACAAGGTACCGACGTAAAAATAAGAGGTGAGGTAAGTGATTAATAATGGCATTTGTCCGGTTACTTGGTGCAACAGCGTCCCTGGTCGGCCAGCAACGGGATGAAATTCAAGCACCAAAATAGTGATTAAAATGGCAAACACGCCATCGCTAAACGCTTCGATACGAGATTTTGACATAGCGATCAATGCCTCCTTTTGATTGCCATTTGGGTGAGGTATGCCGGATCGGTTGTAAGAAGTTGTCAGCAAAAAAGCGGCCGCAAGATTCGGACCGCTTGATGTCATTCGCTTATAACTTAAAGATTTTTATCCATATTAAACGTTAACTTCGACAGTTTTAAACTTTCCATGACATAGTTGTTAATCAAAGCTTTAGTAGCTTGCTTGGTGTGATCAACTAACTTGTAATTGGCTTCAGTTAAATACTGCGTCAACTCTTTATCCCCAAGATCCTTGGCACCGTCGTCGGTGGCTTGGATCATTTCACGATAGTCACGATTCAGGGCAGTTAAATAATCGCGATCTGCTTGAATAAACTGGGTGTAATGCGCTTCGACTAACACATCCAAGAGGCGATGCAGCCAGTAAGCTGAATCGGCATCAATATCGAATGTTTTCGGCGTTTTAGAGTAGCTTGGATCTGTATCGTTGGCGTTGCAATAAAACGGTACATACGGACTGAAAGTCGGCATGCCAATCGCTAGCCACATAATGGCAGCAAGTCCTTCATTGACATCACGGCGTAGCTGCAAAATGTGTGAATTTTGCGTACGGTTCAAGCCGATTGGCCGGTAACGGAAACGATCGGCATCACTACCATGACCATAAGGATCAAATGGTGTCTCGTTGTAATGGCTGCCGAGGATTTGGGCAATGTCTTCACGGTTGATCAGGTGATCGGTATGCATGATGAATGGCAATTCGGCTGATTCGGGATCAGCTTCGATTTCTGGATTCAGAATTTTGTGACCATACCACACACGCGGCGTGTTGTAGTGACGATCCTTTTCATTCATCGTGCCGAAAATGTGGCGGAAGTTCCAACCTTCTTTGTCGGTGTTCAGGTGATGCGCATCGACGAATTCTTGAATACCTTCACTCCAGACAAAATTGTCGGTATCATCAAAGTCAACTTGCTGGATAGCAACCTGATTAGCAGCAATCGCGTAGGCATCATCAGGGATGCGCTGTGCAACCCAATGATGGCCAGTCACGATTTCCATATACCAGACATTATCTTTGTCGGAAAACAACACCGAGTTGCCAGCAGGAGAGCCGTATTGCTTGATGAGTTGACCCAGATACTCAACCCCATGACGAGCAGATTCGATGAATGGCAGCACCATGTTGACGATCAAGTCTTCATCAAGCCCATCTTTAACCAACGGATCAAACCCCAACGCCCGTTCATTGCCGTAAGTGCTTTCGGTGGCTGACATCGCGACATTGCGTTCGTTGATCCCGCTTTCCTCGTAATCACCGAGTTTATCGTTCTCAACATTTGGGACAGCATTATAGCGATAGCCGTTCTCCGGCAAGTCTGCTTCGAAACCGTTCAAAGGTGATTTAACGTGCAGCGATTTCTCGCCTTTCCAGCCCGCGTGCATATAGAAACGTTGTGGTGTTAGGGGACTGAAGGTGTCGTCGTTACGTGCGATCATCGTTGAACCATCGATGCTGGCCTTCTTACCGACCAGAATCGAGGTGCATGCAGATTCAATTTTCATTCTTGCGCCTCACTTCTTAAGTATTGGTAATAGTTTACGCCAGAATCAGGTATTTTGCACCTTCATAAAAAAAGACGTTGACAAGTGCGCAAAAATTTTTTAAGATATTACTCGTTGTTAAGTTATTGGGTAGTAGCGAAGTGGTAACGCAGTGGACTCTGAATCCATAATCATAGGTTCGATCCCTATCTACCCAAGCGCGATATTAAAAGATGCTGTGAACAGACATACTTGTTTGTTCACAGCATCTTTTTTTCGTCTAAATCATTTTAATCCCGGTTATGAGCGCTGGGTCCAAGCTAAAAAGGCAGCGTAGCCAAAACAAAGACAACCATAAAGCAGAAAAGCGCCGATGATGAAGGACAGCCATGGCCAAGTTAAAAAAGCGCGTGCGATGAAAAGGAAGAAAGCCATCAGCACCGCGCGCAGGCCACGGGTGAAGACGGCTTTGACAGCATTATTCAAATGACACCTCAATGAGCAGGCGCCGTGCCTTGGTCAGGTGGCTCGTGGTTAACCACATATTATTAGTTGAAGCCTGCTCAGCGTCTTCACTCAATTCAGGCAGCAGGCTTAATAACCATGCGCCTAACTCAGGATTATTGAATGCAAAATGTTCTGGCAAACGGATAACCCGTAACCGATTTGGTGGGAAAAAGAGTGATTGTTCAGGAAACAACACACGGTCGTCTAAAAGAATACTGGCGACATTTTGATAAGGTACCGTGCGAACCTGATAACTTTGCGGATGGGCATGGGCATATGCCAGTATCATGATGGCTGCGTTGATCACAAAAAAGGCCTCCATTCAGAAATGCTTACGGGTTTCATGATACCATGGAAAGGAGAAGTGTGTGCGTTAAGCGAGAATGCGCACTGGACAGTCACGGATGCGACAATGATGATGAGATGGCATAGGTGCACGGACTGAAGGAGTGATAGACATGACGATAAGGCTATATTTGGTTAGACATGGCGAAACGCCTATGAATGCGGCACGACAATTGCAAGGCATCACAGATGCGGCGTTGACGGCTAAGGGACGCGCCGCTGCCGACCGATTAGGCGAGTTGCTACGGCCAGTGCCTTTTGCAAAAGTCTTTACCAGTGATCGCGGCAGGACAATTGAAACCGCTCATCGGATTATTGCTGGTCATCAGCCGCAACCGCCATTGATTCAATTGTCCGCCTTACGGGAATATTATTTTGGCGGCTTAGAAGGTGATTCTGGTAACGCCGTCATCACCCGCACGATTCGTCAATTTGGGGTGGCTGCCGCTTTTCGGGCTTGGCGCGGGTCGGAGCGTTTTGCTGGACTCGTGCGGTCAATTCGAGAAGCAGATCCGACCCATCAGGCAGAGGACTTACCAGATTTGATTGCTCGTGCCCACCAGGCTTTTACCCAAGTGATCGCCCAAAGCCCGGATAACAGTGACATTCTAGTTGTTTCACATGGTATGTTACTGAGTGCGTTGATTTATCAGCTGGCGCCAGAGGACTTGCCGTTTATGCTGTTGAAGAATACCAGTGTGACGCGGGTTGACATCACAGAGAAGCAGTGGCAGGTGCGCGGCGTTAATTTAACTCGTGAACGCGACATTTTGGCACTTCGCGGCTCAGCAACATCAACGGCACCCGATGCTGCCTCGGATCAGTCGCCAAAGTGATTTCTTGGACTGAATGGTTATTTAACAGCAACCAGTCATGTTCCAATAATAAGAATTTTGTTAAAACGACAACCTCAGACCTTCGACTGAATTTGTCGTTTTTTGATTGCATTTTAAAACAACCGCGACTATAATGACAGCTTGTCACATGACAAATTGTCATATCCGTGAAAGGAGGCCGTCATGCCGAAACCAACGTTTTTTCGGTTACCGGAAGCAAAGCAAAAACGTCTAATGGATGCCGCTAATAAAGAGTTTGCCCGCGCACCATTTAATGATGCTAGTATTAGTCATATTATAAAGGATGCAGGGATTCCGCGCGGTAGTTATTATCAATATTTTGATGACAAAGCCGATCTTTATTTTTATTTATTGGAACAAGTGCGGCATCGCGCAGTTGCTGCTTTGCAACAGGTGATGGCCAAACATCACGGGGATCTTTTTGCCGCTATGTCAGAATTTTTTGGGCTGACGATTGATGCGCTGGTTCAAGGTCCGCATGCAGCACTTTATCGCAATGTCTTTTTGCATATGGATTTCCACAGTGCCTCAAAAATGGCCGGATCACCTTTAGCTGAGCGGCCCCGTGGGCATCATGAGATTCATCAGTATTTGCTGGCAAATATTGATCGTCGTCAGTTACGAATCAAAAGCGACGATGATGTCAGTTTGCTCATTCGTCAGATTGTCGGGATGTTCATGCAGACAATCGGCTATTTTTATTCACGCCAGACTAAAGGTAAAGAGGTGACCGTTGCTGAGTTGAAGCAACGCACCAATCAAATTCTGGACTGGTTGCAGTACGGCGTTGCCAGTGAAGGGGAACGTCATTAAATTGTGCAAGACGGTCGACCGCAATTGCGATCTAATGCACGTGTTAGGAGGAAATTATGCTTAAGCTTGCAAAAAAACGCATGTCTGGCTGGGCCGTCATCGGCGCCGTCCTGTTCATGATCGTTCAGGTGATGAGCAACCTGTACTTACCAAACTTGACAGCCGATATTGTTAACAACGGGGTTGCCAAAGGCGATATTGATTACATTTGGGCAACCGGGATGAAAATGATCCTGTTTGCCTTGCTCAGTATTCTTGCGAGCGTGGGAAATGTTTTTCTTGCGTCGCAGACATCGCAAAAACTGGGACAAAAATTACGTTCCGACGTCTATCGCAAGGTCATTAACTATTCTCATGATGAGATGGACAAGGTCGGCACAAGCTCTTTGATCACCCGGACAACGAACGACGTCACCCAAATTCAAAATGTTTGGATGATGATCTTGCGAATGATGATCATGGCACCAATCATGCTCATCGGGGCAAGCTTTTTGGCTTATCAAAAGAGTCATACCCTGACCATGGTTTTCTTGATTAGTCTGCCATTATTAGCCTTTTTCCTATTGATTATTATGTATTTTGCTGTGCCGTTGTTTAAGGCTATGCAGAAGAAGACCGATAACATTAACTTAGTTTTCCGGGAAGGGTTGACTGGCGTTCGGGTCATTCGTGCCTTCCGTCAAGATGATTTTGAACAAAATCGGTTTGAAACGGTTAACCAAGATTACACGCACAATGCCGTGAAGGTCTTTTCAATCATCGCTGCGGTTTTCCCAGTGATGACGTTGATTATGAGTGGCACGAACATTGGCATTACTTGGTGGGGCGGCCATTTGATCGCGCAACAAGCACTTGAAACTGGGAATCTGATTGCGTTCATGACGTATGCAATGCAGATTTTAATGAGTTTCATGATGCTTTCTATGATCTTTGTGTTCATTCCGCGGGCGCAGGCTTCTGCGGTTCGTTTGAATGAAGTTTTGGATCAACATAGTCGGATTACGACGCCAACCTCACCAAAGTCGTTAGACACTACTCATCCTGCACTGCAGTTTGATCACGTCCAATTCCGTTATCACCATGCGGAAGAGCCAGCCTTGAGTGATATTGATGTGCAGGTCACTGGTGGTGAGACGCTGGCGATTATTGGCGGAACCGGGAGTGGGAAAACGACGATGGTCAATCTGATTCCTCGGTTTTACGATGCGGAAAAAGGGCATGTTCGAGTTGACGGCGAGGACGTGAAAGCCGTTGATTTGAAGAAGCTGCATGAAGCTGTGGCTTTCGTACCGCAGAAAGCCAATCTTTTCACCGGAACGGTGCGCGATAACATGAAATATGGGAATGATGAGGCAACCGATGATCAAATCTGGCATGCCCTTGAAATTGCCCAAGCTAAAGATTTCATCGCGGCCAATCCAGAAGGCCTGGACTATCAAGTTGAACAAGGCGGCGGTAATTTCTCTGGCGGGCAACGTCAACGGTTAGCCATTGCGCGTGCTTTGGTCAAGGATGCATCTGTTTATGTTTTTGATGATTCATTCTCTGCGCTAGACTTTAAAACCGATGCTAATTTGCGGGCCGCTTTAAAGGCCGATGCTAAAATCCAGACAAAAGTCGTTGTCATTGTTGGTCAGCGAGTATCAACCGTCGCCGATGCGGACACGATTGTCGTGTTGGATGAAGGTAAGATGGTCGGCAAGGGGACACATGCTGAGTTGAAGGCCACCAACACGACTTATCAGGAGATTATCAAGTCACAGATTCGGGAAGGAGACGAGCAATAATGGCAGATCAAAAAAAGTCTGAAACCACGAAGCAGCCGTCCGGCCCTCGGATGGGTCCAGGCGGCCGTGCCGGTCTCGTTGAAAAGCCGAAGAATTTCTGGGGCACGACGGCGCGTTTGTTTGGTTACATGCGCAATCGGCTGATTGGGATCATTGCCGTACTGGTTTTGGCGATTGCCTCAACCGTCTTTCAGATTCGCACGCCGAAAATTTTAGGGGAAGCCACAACTGAAATTTTTAAAGGCGTCATGAAGGGGCAAGCTGAACAAAAAGCTGGCATGTCAGTTGGCACTTATCCAGTTGATTTTGACAAGATCAAACAGATTATCTTAATCGTCCTAGTTTTGTATTTGGGCAGTGCACTGTTCAGTTTCCTGCAGCAGTTCATTATGACCCGAATTTCGCAGAACACGGTTTATCAACTGCGAAAAGATTTGAAGTACAAGATGAAAACTGTGCCGATTAAGTATTACGACACGCACAGCAACGGTGATATCATGTCGCGGGCGATTAATGATATGGACAATATCGCCTCAACTTTGCAGCAAAGTCTGACACAAATGGTGACAAGTGCTGTGATGTTTGTCGGGACGATCTGGATGATGTTGACGATCTCTTGGAAACTCACGCTGATTGCTTTGGTGACGATTCCGCTTGGCCTGATTGTGGTCGGGATCGTTGCGCCTAAGTCACAAAGGTTCTTCGCTGCTCAGCAGAAAGCCTTAGGGTTGCTGAATAACCAAGTTGAAGAGACTTATGGCGGCCAAGTCATCATCAAGAGTTTCAACCGTGAAGACGATGAAGTCCGCGATTTTGAAGGTCAGAACCAAGCCTTTTATAATGCGGCTTGGAAAGCCCAGTTTGTTTCTGGGATTATCATGCCGCTCATGATCTTCCTGAACAACATCGGTTATGTTTTTGTAGCAATCATGGGTGGTATCGAAGTTGCCAACGGTGCCATTACACTGGGGAATGTGCAAGCTTTCCTGCAATACATGCAACAGTTCTCTCAGCCGATTTCACAATTGGCCAACTTGGCTAACACGATTCAGTCAACGATTGCCAGTGCCGAACGAATCTTTGCTGTTCTGGACGAACAGGACATGCAAGACGAGCCGTCTGGTGTGCCAGCAGTCGCAAATGATCCGAACAAATTAGTGATGGATCACGTACAATTTGGGTATACACCGGATATGCTGCTGTTGAAGGATTACAATTTGCAAGTGAAACCAGGGCAAATGGTGGCCATTGTTGGACCAACTGGGGCCGGCAAAACCACAATCATCAACTTGCTGGAACGTTTCTACGACATCAGTGGCGGTTCGATTCGCTTGAACGGGACAGACACGCGTGATATGAAGCGAGAGGCAGTTCGCTCGCATTTTGCTATGGTGCTTCAGGATACGTGGCTGTTTACCGGTACCATTTGGGATAATTTGAAGTATGGTCGAGAAGATGCGACAGACGATGAAGTGCTTGCGGCTGCCAAGGCGGCGCATGTTGATAACTTTGTCCGGCAGTTGCCAGATGGCTATAACACGATTCTGAATGAAGAGGCTTCAAATATTTCTCAAGGGCAACGGCAATTGCTGACGATTGCGCGTGCGTTTGTCGCCGATCCTGAGATTCTGATTCTTGATGAAGCAACCAGTTCAGTTGATACCCGAACTGAAATTCATATTCAGCATGCCATGAACCGACTGTTGACGAATCGCACCAGTTTTGTTGTTGCACATCGACTTTCCACGATTCGCGACGCTGACAACATCATCGTGATGGATCATGGTTCGATTGTTGAAACCGGCAACCATGATGAACTCATGGCCAAAAACGGCTTCTACGCTGATCTGTATAACAGTCAATTTAGCGGCAATGTTGCTATTTAGGGCTGATTTGTAGGGACGAGCGTGAGCCATAATTTCCTTGTAGGACTTGTGATTCGTTAAATTCCGAATAATCGTAGGCGGGTGCTAGGCTAAAAGTTCCTTGCCGTGCCAAACGCCGCAATCTCCGGCCAGATGGGGTGGCGACGCGTAGCTAGAGCAGTGACGGCGCTTTGAGCTCGCAAAAAGCAGCGCGATCTCAAAGTCGCCTAACAACATCAGCTCCAAGGACCGTCGCTGTGTTGTTTCCACGGCTGAGCCCCATCTGGCCTACGATTGCTCCGCCTTGGCACTAGGATTTTTAAATTTTTCCTGACTATCTATGAAAAACAAAGACGACTGATTTTCCGCAATTGAAAATCAGTCGTCTTTTGTTTGGCAATGGTGAACGTTGAAACATCTTAACTTTTCAGCGCCGCTTGTGGCGCATGAAGGTCGCGTAGTGCAGTAGGCAGGCTAACAGAACAAAGAAGATTACCACGAAGCTGACATAGCGCCACCAGAAGTTGGTGGCGATGCCAGGTAAAAGTAACTGAATGCCCATCGTCGCCAGCGCCATCACAGCAATCATGCCGAATAATAAGAAGTATCGTTTCACGGTTTCATCATCCTTTTTCTTAAATGTGCCTAATTTTTCGCCGAGTTGGTGGGCTTGATTGACCTTTGCCAGTGGCAGTGAGGTCATCCCCCAAGTATGCGGTAAAACCAGTTCGGTTATTTTATGGACACCTGCTGCTGTCATGGCTTTGTCAATCGCAACCAAGGTCGCATCGGTTTGGTGCGTGAACGTATTGTCCAAGCCGGTGGCAAAACAACTGGTGACACTGACATAATGCTTGTCCTTAAATTGCCCAGGCAAGGTGTCACCTTTATGAGTCATTCGCGTCATGCGATGGCGCATACAGTCTAGCAGTTGCTTAAATTGACCAGCGACAGTGCCAAAATAGGTTGGTGTACCTAATACCCAAACATCAGCAGCTTTTAATTTGGCTGCGAGTTTATCCAGCGTTGGATTTGTGGTCTCAGGTTTGTCAGGATGAATTTGATATTGATTCAAATCGACAAACTCAGTTGTGGCGGGCGCTGCAACGCCGGCCAGGACTTCTTTGACTAAGCTGGCGGTGAGGCCATTAGCATCTTGACCACCGTATATCCCCAAAATTTTCATCAAATACTTGCGCCTTTCTATGTCATGTTTTTACATGACGTCACACTTAACTCTAAAAAACATTTGTGAATTTCGCAACTTAGTTTTGTTGAAGAAGCCGACTTTCGCGATGGCCAGCACTTTTTGAGTTGACTTGCGAATTGAATCACCAAATCAAGCGTTTTGTTGGCAAAAATTGAACCGAATCATTATGCTGTTCTCAGTTATGTAAACAGCGGGAGATGAACGCTGTTTGCGTGTTCAAGAAGGAGCAGATTAAAATGACAGGAATCATATTGCCAGAAGAGACGCGAGTGGATTTTGTCGCGCTTAAAGTGGCGAATTTGACGTTGGTGAGTCAATGGTATCAGCAGGTTGCGCGGTTAGATCTGCTACGGCAAAATGGGTCAACGATTTATTTAGGTACCCGGCTTAATCAACAGGTTTTAGTGGTGTTGCATCAAATTACAGGGCTGCAGGCACAACAGCCGGTGACTGGCTTGGATCATTTTGCCATTTTGTTACCGAATCCAGGTGCCTTAGGTTCGGCTTATCGCATTGTGGCTAAGGATCAAACTGTAATGACCGCCTTTCAGACAGGTTACCGGGAAGGCTTCATTGCCCATGATCCCGAAGGCAACGGGGTCGCTTTCACCATTGATCGCGCGATTGAACAGTATCAAGAAGAACGACAATATAACTGGGAAGACGAAACGCTTCAGTCGATTGACCCGGCAACCATTGGCAAACATGCCGCTCGGGAATATGATCGATTGCCATCTGGTACGACGATTGGTTATGTCCAATTTCGGGTGTCCGATTTACCAGCGACAAGTCATTATCTTGAACAGGGATTGGGTTTTCGCGAAAAGACTAGCCATGATCCAAATGAGGTTTTTTTAGCGGCAGGGGATTATCGGCACCACATTGGCATTAACTTAAGACTGGATGCTAAGTTGGCGTTGCCGACGCCGGATATGTATGGTTTGGATTATGTGAGTTTTATCTTGCCAGATCAGCACGCTATGGAAAACATTTTGATGAACCTTGATGCGGCAGGTTTAACGGATTACGATTATAATAAAGACAATCAATTTTTGATGATTGCTGGTCCTAATCGCCTAACGCTGTGGTTTCGGGTGGCGTGATTCGTGATAATGGTCAGTACATCAGAGAGAAGGCCAGCATGGATTTTCAAACAGTGACGGATGAACTGAAGACATGGACAAAAGCCCGGGTAATGCCGGGTTTTAGTGTGGCATTATTGACGGGTAAAACGGTGCAGACGGCGGTCAGTGGCGAAGCACAGTGGTTCCCGCAACCTGCGCCTTTGCAGCCGCATATGCTGTACGACGTGGCATCTTTGACGAAGGTGATAGGAACTACCACGGTGTTCTTGCAAGCATGGGACCAAGGCTTGGTTTCGCCGGATATGCCGCTACACCGATTCTTGCAAGATTTCCCACACACAACCACTTTTCGACAGGCACTCACGCATACTTCAGGACTGGAAGGCTATATTCCGCACCGTAATGCCTTGCCAGCCCCGGCGCTGAAACAGGCGTTGATGACGCAACTGACTGTTACCGAAGAAGTGGATCGTCAAGTGGTTTATCGCGACGTGAATTTGTTGCTGGTTGGCTGGGCTTTGGAACAGGTATATCATCAGCCAATTCAAACACTCATCACGCGGCAAGTGATACAGCCACTAGCCTTACCGCAAGCTACTTTTCAACCTGATTCACAACAATGCGTTCCAACAACGTATAGTCCGGCAGTCGGGTTGCGGCAAGGCGTTGTCCATGATCCCAAGAGCGCCATTCTTGGTAAGCATAGCGGTGCAGCTGGCTTATTTGCTTCGTTGGCCGATCTAGTAACTTTCACCGAATACTTTTTTGGCAACCGCCAATCAGCAAGCTGGCCCGCGCATGCGGCTGATCTCACACAGGATTGGACAAAGCATCACTTAGGCCGCAGTCTCGGATGGGACTTGCGGCGCGATGGTCAAGGCCGACTATGGCTTTATCATACTGGCTATACGGGCACTTTTTGGCTGATTCAACCTGATGATCAATTGGCATTGGTTGTCTTGACCAATCGGGTTCACCCCCAACCAAATCCGGCTTTTTTGGCAAAGCGGGATGCTTTGATAGCCCGATTTTTAAGTGATTTCAAAACAATGCCTGCTGTATAACTGATAAAGTTTTGGGACATGATTTATAGTTGCAAAAAAAGACGAGCGATTGTCCGTAGTATTTGGAGTACGGAAAACCGTTCGTCTTTCATTTTGTTATAGACAATCTGCTGTTGAATTTAAAGATCCCAGTGCTAAGGCGGAGCAATCGTAGGCCAGATGGGGCCCAGCTGTGCAAACAACACAGCGACTGATCTAGTTAGGCGACTTCGAAACCGGTTTTTGGGCTCGAAGCGCCGTCACTGCTCTAGCTACGCGTCGCCACCCCATCTGGCCGGAGATTGCGGCGTTTAGCACGGCAAAGGATTCTTTGCCTAGCATTCCTTCCCACACTGTCGTAGAAAGCATACGCGGCCTAAAAGCCTGCTTTGATGTACCCGCCATCGCTTAATTTCTTGCGTAGTTGCAACATTGCTGTATAGGTGGCCAGAACGTAAAGTTGATCTTGCGGGGAGCGTTTTAAGGTGCTGATGACATCATCAAGAGCTGGCTTGCTGACAAGCGCTTTTTCGGGCACACCTGCGACTGTAAGGCGTAAACCGATGTCCTTGTAGCGTTCGCCGCCGACCAAATAGCTGGCGGCCTTTTGACTGGCAACGAGTTCTTCAAAATTGCCGTCCCAAATCCAACTAGTATCAATGCCATCTGCATAATTGGCATTAAGCAGCATTGCAAAACCAAACGGCTGCTTGGCGGTTTCGATCATGCTGAGGACCTGGTTGAGGCCGACTGGGTTTTTAACCAAAATCAAGGTTAATTTTTTCTTGCCAAGTTGAATGACTTCTTGACGACCGAAGACCTTTTCGTCATAAGCAAAAGCTTGGCTGATTTCAGTCGGGGTAACACCGAACGCCCGGCCAACAGCAAAGGCGGCGAGCGCGTTGTAGATGTTATACATGCCACCGATGTCGATGTGGCATGGTTGATCATCAATCATGAAGTCGCTGCTTTGTGGGGTCATTTGGGTGACCTCGGTGATTTGATGGGTTAAAGCGGGGCGTTTGAAGCCGCAATGCGGACAAAAATAATTGCCCAAATTGGCGTAAGTTTGTGCATGGTAGTGCAGAATGTGCTGACATACCGGACATAAGACACCGTCCGTATTCGGCGGGGCTTTATGATCGCCATTTGCCGTGAGTTCAAAGCCATAGTAGGTGACTGGATTAGGCAGCTTTCGGGAGCTGAAAATCGGAGCGTCGCCATTAGCAATGACCATCGCTTCAGGATCGCGTGTCACACCGTCTAAAATTTTCTGATAGGTGGTATAAAATTCCCCATAACGGTCCATCTGGTCGCGGAAAATATTGGTGAGAACAAAGGCCTTGGGTTTTAACTGAGCGGCAACTGGTGCAACATTGGCCTCATCGACTTCGAGCACAGCGATACCGCGGCCATGACCGCGCTTCGGCTGGGCCAAAAAAGCTGTTGTGATACCTTGCAACATGTTGGAGCCAGTGGGGTTCGTTAAGACTTCTTTATATTTCTTTTTAAGCACCTTAACAATCAGGCTGGTGGTCAACGTCTTGCCATTTGTTCCAGTCACCACAATAACATCGTAGTTTTGACCGAGCGTCCGCAAGACTTGGGGATCAATTCGGTTGGCGATCTGGCCTGGTAGGCTCGACCCGCCTTTTAGAAATGTGTGTAAGAACCAGTAACTGCTGCGACCAATGGCAGTTGCCAGGCTAGCTTTTGCAGAAAATGCCACGGCGTTCTTCCTCTCAACTTAATGGGACTATTTTAGCATAAGTTGCAAGCAAACCGGCGGGCGTGGTGTTCTTTGCACAAAAAATCCGTTATACTGTGAGCTGTGATATTTGAGATGGAGGCGGCATATGGCCCAGCTTTTCTTTCGTTACGGTGCGATGAACTCCGGGAAAAGTATTGAAATCCTGAAGGTTGCGCATAACTATGAAGAACAAAATAAACGCGTCATTTTGATGACAAGTGCCGTGGATGATCGTGCCGGCGTCGGTATGATTGCCAGTCGAATCGGCTTAGAACGCACGGCAATTCCGATTACACACGAAACTAACCTTTACGACATCATCAAGGCAACTGATCCTAAGGCAGCCTGTGTGTTGATCGATGAGGCGCAGTTCCTGCAGAAACATCACATTTTTGAAGCAGCACGTGTGGTTGATGAATTACATATTCCAGTCATGGCGTTCGGTTTGAAAAATGATTTCCGCAATGAGCTGTTTGAAGGTTCAAAATATTTATTACTCTATGCGGACAAAATTGAAGAAATGAAAACGATCTGCTGGTTTTGTGCCAAAAAAGCGATCATGAATTTACGGATTCATGATGGCCAGCCAGTTTACGAAGGCAAACAAGTACTGATTGGTGGGAATGAGTCGTATTATCCAGTTTGCCGACATCATTATTTTCATCCGCCATTGAAGCAGATTGACCCCGCCGATTAAATTTTAAATGGCGCTTGACGATAAGTGCCCGCACTGGCGCGTTTAGCGACTAGGCGTGTCGATTGTGACGCCGGTAAATGCATTTTTAGGAGGAAACATGGATAAGATTTTTGAACAGTTGGATGGTCTGCTGGACCGTTATGAAGAACTTCAGGAGCTGATGTCAGACCCTGAAGTGATTAGCGATACAAAGCGTTATCTTGCCTTGTCCAAAGAAGAAGGCGGCATGCGGGATGTTGTCGCCGCTTACAAGAAATATAAGCAAGTGCTTTCAGATATTAAAGAAAGTGAAGAAGTTCTGCGGGAAAGCAAAGACGACGACATGGAAGCTTTGGCCAAAGAAGACCTCGAAGACTTGCAGAAGCAAAAGGCTGACCTTGAAGATCAAATCAAGGTACTGATGCTGCCCAAGGATCCTAACGACGATAAAAATATCATTATGGAAATTCGTGGTGCAGCAGGTGGCGACGAAGCCAGTCTTTTTGCTGGCGATTTGTTGAATATGTATATGCATTACGCTGAGCGCCAAGGCTGGAAGACCGAGATCATTGACGCAACTCCTACTGAAGTCGGCGGGTACAAAGAGGTTGTGGTCATGATTACTGGGGACAACGTCTACTCCAAGCTTAAGTATGAAAATGGGGCGCATCGTGTGCAGCGCGTTCCAGTGACTGAAAGTGCTGGCCGCGTGCATACCAGCACTGCAACGGTTGGTGTGATGCCAGAGTACGATGAAGTTGATCTAAAAATTGATCCAAAAGATATTCGGACAGATGTTTATCGGTCATCAGGCGCCGGTGGTCAGCACGTCAATAAAACCAGTTCGGCCGTGCGGATGACCCATATTCCGAGTGGCATTGTGGTCTCAATGCAAGATGAACGTAGTCAGCAGGAAAACCGGGCCCGCGCAATGCAGATTCTGCGTTCGCGTGTTTACGATTATTATGAAACCCAGAATCAGGAAAAATATGATCAGAATCGGAAGAATGCGATTGGGACTGGTGATCGGTCGGAACGAATCAGAACTTACAACTACCCGCAAAACCGGGTTACTGATCATCGAATTGGGTTAACACTCAACAAGTTGGATCGTATCATGAATGGCGAACTGGACGAAATTATCGATGCGTTGATCGTTCACGATCAGGCACAAAAGATGGAATCGCTCAATGTCTAAAACGTATGCCGAGGCGCTCAAGTGGGCGTCTTTGTTGTTGACCAAGGACGGGATTGATCCTGACGGTGCGCGGTATGTCTTGATGACACGCGCGGACTTCACTCCAAGTCAATTGATTTTGCATCGTCAAGATCTGATGCCTGAAACACGTTGGCAGCAATTTCAACAGGATGTCGAACGCTTGCGTCAGTTTGAGCCGGCCCAATACATTGTCGGGGTAGCCCCTTTTTTTGGTGAGTTGTTTAAGGTCACACCAGCAGTTTTAATTCCGCGATTTGAAACTGAGGAGCTTGTGGCTTGGGTCGCTGAAGAGCAACGGACAGCACAAACTGGCTTGGATCTTGGTACTGGCAGCGGGGCGATTGGCTTAACCTTAGCCCGCAAGTTGCCGCAAACAACGATGACCTTGAGCGATGTTTCACCAGAAGCACTTGCGGTCGCTAAGCAAAATGCTAAGGAACAGCAGGTGGCAGTTCAGTTTACGGTGAGTGACTTGTTTGCAGCCCTACCAGCACGGTATGACTTTGTTGTGACAAATTTGCCTTATATCGCCCCAGAAGAGACGCCTGTGATGGATCAAAGCACGCTGCGTTATGAACCTAAGTTAGCATTATTTGCAGGGCATCATGGCCTCGCCGTTTTTGAGCAGTTTGTTGCAGCGTTGCCTCAGCACTTAACAGCTGGCGGGGCGGCATACTTAGAATTCGGTTATCGCCAAGAGCCGGCATTGCGCGAACTTTTTGCTAAGCAACTGCCACAGGCGCAGGTGACTTTTCGACGCGATATGGCAGATCATCCTCGTATGGCCAAGCTGCAATTCTGAAGGTTAAAACACATGGTGTGACCCTTGAACCGATCTGCTACAATTTTTCTACTGAGTTTGAGCTATTTTAAAAAGAACATGATTTGGAGGCAACATCTTGTCAAAACGTTATCACGAATCTGATATTCCGGAAGCTGCGGCTGCGCTGAAGCGTGGTGAGTTGGTGGCCTTTCCCACCGAGACTGTTTATGGTCTCGGGGCGGATGCGACCAATGTGACGGCCGTTGGAAAAGTTTATGCTGCTAAAGGGCGACCGTCTGATAATCCCTTAATCGTAACGGTTGCCGACGCCGATATGGTCGGACAATATGCCACGATTACCCCGCTTGCAGCAAAGCTGATGCAGGCTTTTTGGCCGGGGCCACTGACAATTATTCTGAATATTTTGCCAGGTCGGCTGTCCATGAAGGTGACTGGTGGCTTGCAGACAGCTGCCTTCCGAAATCCCGATAACGCGTTAACACGCAAATTGATTGCGACAGCCGGCGTACCCATTGTCGGTCCATCAGCCAATACTTCGGGCAAGCCGAGTCCAACAACTGCTGACCATGTGTTGCATGATCTTGACGGCAAAATTGCCGGTGTACTCGATGACGGGCCAACTCAAGTCGGTGTTGAATCAGCAATCATTGATCTCACGGTCACGCCACCAGCTATTTTGCGGCCGGGAGCCATTGGACCCGATGAACTTGAACCGTTAATCGGACACGTTGATACGGCAGCACATCATGTTGGCCAAAACGAAGCACCTAAGGCTCCAGGAATGAAATACAAGCATTATGCACCAGCTGCGCAAGTAGTTGTTGTTGATGATCCAGCCCAATTTTCGGCAGCGGTCACTTGGGCTAAACAAACTGGTCAAGTGTTTGGCCTGTTGGCAACTGATGCAATTTTGGCTCAGTATCCGACGATACCAAGCTATTCACTTGGGAAGGATGTTCAAAGCGCTGCCCACGCTTTATTTGCCGGGTTACGGTGGTTTGATTTACATCCCGATGTCACGCTGGTCTTAGCACAAGCTTTTTCAAAAACTGAATTAAGTGCTGCTTACATGAATCGGCTGTTGAAATCGGCTGGCGATATGCATTTTCAAGGATAGTCACGGCGAATCATAGCGCTAACCGTTTATGAGTGCTGGACTATCGAGGACTCAAGTTTAGCCGTCGTGCTGAATCGTTATCTTGGATGATGGCAGCTGTTTAAACGAGACAGAACGCCAACATTCAGCTACAAATAAGTAGATTTTCTAGCAGACCCACGATGATTTGCTATAATGAGACCAACTGACAGAGCCTTTGTGAGTTGGTTTTTTTAATAAAAGCAAATGCAACGGGTGTTTTTGTGGCGCATTTTAAAGGAGGAACTTGCATGGATTTCATGGCACAAGATCCAGAAGTTTTCGGTGCAATTCATAACGAAGAGGAACGACAAGAACATAATATTGAACTTATCGCTTCAGAAAACATTGTTTCCCCAGCGGTTCGGGCGGCACAAGGGTCAGTGCTGACGAATAAGTATTCTGAAGGTTATCCTGGCCATCGTTATTATGGTGGTAATCAATACATTGATGTGGTTGAGAATCTCGCCATTGATCGCGCTAAAAAATTGTTTGGGGCCGAATTTGCAAATGTACAGCCGCATTCCGGTTCACAGGCAAATATGGCCACGTATCGCGCCTTTTTAGAAGATGGCGATAAAGTGCTGGCAATGGATCTAACCGATGGCGGCCATCTGACTCACGGCAGCCCAGTTAGTTTTAGTGGTCAGGAATATCATTTCTACCATTATGGTTTGGATCCGAAGACAGAACAGCTAAATTACACCAAGATTCGTGAGCAGGCTGAACAGGTGCAACCGCGAATGATTGTTGCGGGGGCTTCGGCTTATAGCCGCGAGATTGATTTCAAAAAATTCCGCGAAATTGCCGATCATGTTGGGGCCTTTTTGATGGTCGACATGGCGCATATTGCGGGGTTGGTTGCCGCGGGTTTGCATATGAATCCGGTACCTTACGCCGATGTGGTCACAACAACGACGCATAAAACGCTGCGCGGCCCCCGTGGCGGCTTGATCCTTGCTAAGGCGCAATACGGCAAGGCCATTAATTCAGCACTTTTCCCCGGTATTCAAGGCGGGCCGCTTGATCACGTGGTTGCAGCAAAAGCAGTTGCATTAGGCGAAGCGTTGCAGCCATCTTTTAAAACATATGCTCAGCATATTCTGGATAACATGCAGGCGATGGTGAGTGGTTTTGAAGAAGATCCGCATTTGCGGTTGATTTCTGGTGGTTCTGATAACCACATGGTCTTGATTGATGTAACGGGTTATGGCGTAAATGGTCGCCAAGTTCAAGATTTACTGGATGAAGTTGGTATCACGACTAACAAAAATCAAATTCCAGGAGAGCAGAATGGCCCGTTTAAAACCAGCGGTATCCGAGTAGGTACGGCTGCCATTACCACTCGCGGCTTTACAGCAGATGAGAGCAAACGAGTTGGCGAATTGATCAGTGCCGCGATTGCCCAGCGTGATGATCAGCCAGCTTTGGACCAGATTCATCAAGAAGTGCTTGCACTGACAGCCCGTCATCCTTTATCATAGTTAGGGTTTGCAAACAAATGATTATCAAAGAAAACGTGATTGACTTCTTTTGAAACCGGTCTATCAGAGGGCTTAGGACGTGATGTTCACGGTAGCACATGGCGGCTAAGACTTTTGTATAGCGGTTTCTAGGATGAAGAATGCGTTTAGGAGGCGCCAAATGGGCAAATTTACAGTTTTGAATCACCCGTTGATTCAGCATAAGCTGACCCTGATTCGGGACAAGCATGCTGGAACCAAGGAGTTCCGCGAAATCGCCAATGAAATCGCGGAATTAATGGTGTATGAAATCACACGGGATCTGCCGCTTGAAAGTATCGAAATTGAGACACCGATGGGTAAAACTATCCAAAAACAGCTTGCTGGCAAGAAGCTTGCGGTTGTCCCAATTTTGCGCGCGGGTTTAGGGATGGTTGATGGTGTTTTGCGCCTGATTCCAGCCGCAAAAGTCGGTCACATTGGCATGTATCGCGATGAGAAGACCCTTAAACCGCATGAATACTTTGTTAAAATGCCGCCGGATATTGAACAACGGGATTTGATCATTGTCGATCCAATGCTGGCAACTGGCGGATCAGCTAACATGGCCATTGAGGCACTCAAGAAGCGCGGTGCCACATCAATGCGGCTAGTTGTCTTGGTGGCAGCGCCGGAGGGTGTTAAAGCCGTCCAGGCGGCCAATCCAGATGTCGATATCTATGCGGCAGCGTTAGATGATCATTTGAACGAAAATGGCTATATTGTGCCGGGTCTTGGAGATGCAGGCGACAGACTTTTTGGGACAAAATGACATTCTTTGGCATGTGTAAAAGCACGTGCCTTTTTCATATTTCTTCAAAAGAATTTTCATAGCCGCAAAAATAGGTGGTCAAAAGCCGCCCAAAGCCATGAAAACACTGATGAAAAAGCCGCTATGGCGGCAAAAGTTTCTGCTTTCATTGCTTTGTCTTTTAGGTGAAATGGTGTTAGAGTAATGATTGTGTTTCAGGGGTCTGCCCTAGTAAACAACGATTATCGAAGTCTCCGCAATCGTGCATCATCATTTTGATGATACAAATGATATGACGTCACTTCAGTAAGGAGGTGAATTCTGTGAACGAACAATATCCCTCGATCAAGCTTTTTGGCTTAAGCTTTAACCTGACGAATGACATCGGCGTTTTGGTTTCGGCAGTTCTGGTATTCTTACTGGTATTCTGGCTGTCTCGCAACCTTAAGATGCGGCCAGGCGGCAAGCAGAATGTGCTGGAATGGATCATGGACTTTACGAACGGTATCGTCAAAGGTACCATGCCTGGTTCGGAGCGTTATACTTTTAATTTATTTGCGTTTACGCTCTTCTTATTTATTTTCATTAGTAACCAAATTGGGTTATTCATTGAAGTCGATATCGGCAAAGACACTTGGTTCCGTTCTGCGACCGCGTCGCCTGTCATCACGATGACGTTGGCCATGATGGTACTGGTCCTCTCGCATTACTTCGGGGTTGTCTTCAAGGGTTTCAAAGGATATCTCAAGGGGTATGCGTCACCGGTCGCAATCCTGCTTCCGATCAACCTGCTTGAAGAGTTTACAAATTTCATTACACTCTCCATGCGGCTGTATGGGAATATTTTCGCCGGCGAAGTCTTAGTCCTGCTCATCAGGCAGTTTGCTTTCTCAGGCGGGGCCGTCAGCTTCGTCTCCGGATTCTTGCTTGAGGTTCTGTGGCAAGGGTTCTCAGTCTTCATTGGTAGTATTCAAGCGTACGTTTTTGTCACGCTTGGGATGGTTTACACATCACACAAAATTGTGTCCGAGTAACTAAATTAGGAGGAAATTTCTTATGCAATTCATCGCTGCATCAATCGCCGCCGGCATCGCTGCCTTCGGTGCTTCAATCGGTAACGGGATGGTTATCAGCAAAACCCTCGAAGGTATGGCTCGTCAGCCGGAAATGGCTGGGACACTTCGTGGGACTATGTTCATCGGTGTTGGCTTGATTGAAGCCGTTCCGATCTTGTCTGTCGTTGTTGCCTTCATGTTGATGAGTCGTTAATCTGGTTCATCAATAAAGAAGGGAGTGGCAAAAAATGACTTTAGGTGACACACTCTTCACACTAGTCACATTTCTGGTTCTGATGCTAGCCGTCGGGAAAGTGGCCTGGAAGCCAGTTTCGAAAATGATGGCGGATCGTCAGCAGAAAATTTCTGGAGATCTGGATTATGCTGAAAAGTCACGCAAAGACGCAGATGCTTTAGCAGCTAAACGTCAAGAAGAACTGCAACACTCCCAAGCCGATGCCGTTAAGATCGTGAATCAAGCCAAGGAAAATGGCGAGAAACAGCGGCAATCATTGGTCGACGCTGCCAACGCAGAAGTCACCACGATGAAGAAGAATGCGCAAACCGACATTGATCAAGCACGTAAAGATGCTTTGGCCAGTGCCAAAAATGATGTGGCAGACCTAAGTTTGACCATCGCGCAAAAACTGATCGGTAAGGAACTCAATGCAGACGATCAAAAAGGTTTGATCGATGACTATATTAAACGGTTAGGTGATGCAAATGGCAGTCACTAATCAGATGGTCGCACCCCGCTATGCCAAAGCTTTATTGGAAGCGGCAAAAGATCAAAATCAGGTGGAGACGGTCCATGAAGAGTTACAAGCGCTACAGTCTGTCTTTAACGACAACCCAACGATCTTGACTATTTTTGATAACGCTCGAATCACGGCAGCTGATAAGGACGCCTTGATGACAACCTTAACCAAGGATGCTAGCCCGCTGGTCGCTAACTTGTTGAAGTTAACCCAGCAATATGGGCGATTCGGAGCATTACCAGCCATCATCAGCGCGTTTAACCAAGCGTACGATGAGGAAGCCGGGATTATTGCGGCGACTGTGACGACTGCAGTTGCTTTGTCAGCAGATCAAGCTGATGCTTTGCGCAGTACCATTGCTGCGCGTTTTGGCATGAAATCGACCCAACTGGATCAAGTCGTTGATCCAAGCGTCATCGGCGGTGTGCGAATTCAAGCACGCGGTTCGGTTATCGATGGTACGGTCAAGCACCGTTTCGATAAGATGAAAGCTGCACTGCTGGCAGACTAATGAGTAAGTAAAAGAGGTGAACCGGATGAGCATCAAGACTGAGGAAATCAGTTCTCTGATCAAAAAACAACTTGAAGGATATCAGGACGATTTGGCGGCTGAAGAAGTCGGCACTGTGACTTACATCGGTGATGGGATCGCACGTGCGACTGGGCTGGAAAATGCCATGGCCAACGAATTGCTCCAATTTAGCAACGGCTCATACGGGATGGCGTTAAACCTTGAAACGAACGATGTCGGGATCATTATCTTAGGTGACTTCGATGAGATTCGCGAAGGCGACCAAGTGAAACGCACTGGCCGAATCATGGAAGTTCCTGTCGGGGATGCCATGATCGGGCGAGTTGTCAATTCTTTGGGTCAGCCGGTCGACGGTTTAGGCGCGATTAAGACGGATAAAACCCGTCCGATCGAGTTTAAGGCGCCAGGTGTTATGCAACGCAAATCCGTATCAGAACCGTTACAAACCGGTTTGAAAGCGATTGACGCGCTGGTACCGATTGGCCGTGGTCAGCGTGAGTTGATCATTGGTGACCGGAAAACCGGGAAAACATCAATTGCGATTGATACCATTTTGAACCAAAAAGATCAAAACATGATCTGTGTGTACGTTGCGATTGGGCAAAAGGACAGTACGGTTCGAGCTCAAGTTGAAACGTTGAAAAAATATGGTGCGATGGATTATACCATCGTGCTGACTGCTGGCCCATCTGAACCTGCACCAATGCTGTATATCGCGCCTTATGCCGGTGCAGCGATGGGTGAAGAGTTCATGTATAACGGCAAGCACGTCTTGATCGTGTATGATGATTTGAGCAAACAGGCAACCTCATATCGTGAGCTGTCCTTGCTGCTCCGTCGTCCGCCTGGTCGTGAAGCCTATCCTGGGGATATTTTCTATACCCACAGTCGCTTGTTGGAACGTGCTGCTAAATTGAGTGATAAACTCGGCGGCGGTTCTATGACGGCGTTGCCGGTTATTGAAACTCAGGCAGGCGATATTTCCGCGTACATCCCGACTAACGTTATTTCTATCACGGATGGTCAGATCTTCTTACAAAGCGATCTGTTCTATGCGGGTACACGTCCAGCCATTGATGCTGGTGCTTCTGTTTCCCGTGTTGGTGGTGATGCGCAGGTCAAGGCGATGAAGAAAGTTGCCGGGACATTGCGGTTGGATCTGGCATCCTTCCGTGAACTGGAAGCCTTCACGCAATTTGGTTCTGATTTGGATGCAGCAACGCAAGCTAAGTTGAATCGTGGTCGCCGAACGGTTGAAGTGCTGAAGCAGCCTGTTCACAAACCGTTACCGGTTGAAAAGCAGGTTATCATTCTTTACGCATTAACCCATGGCTTCCTTGATCCAATTCCGATTGAAGACATTACTCGCTTCCAAGATGAACTGTTTGATTTCTTCGATAGCAATGCAGCTGATTTGCTCAAGCAGATTCGTGACACCGGTAATTTACCGGATACCGATAAACTTGATGCACAAATCAAGGCTTTTGCCGGCGGATTCCAAACGAGTAAACAACTTGCTGCAGCGAAAGACTAAGGAGGTGCCGCATGGCTGAATCATTAATGGACATTAAGCGCAAGATCGCATCGACCAAGAAAACCGGTCAGATCACGCAAGCCATGCAGATGGTTTCTGGGGCCAAGTTAAGTCAGATCGAAAAGCGGGCTAAAAAGTATCAGATTTATTCTGATAAGGTTCGCCAGATTGTGACCCATTTGGCTGCTGGGCAGCTTCTTGAGTTAGCCAACGCTGCAGAAAGTGATACCGATTCGGGCGACAAGAGTCAGGTCATCTCCGTTGCTAGCCTGCTTCAGAAGCGGCCGGTGAAGAAAACCGGCTATCTCGTGATCACAAGTGATCGCGGGCTGGTTGGCAGTTACAACAGCACGGTTTTAAAAGCCATGATGCAGATGATCAAAGATGACCATGAAAGTCCTGACGATTACGTCATGATGGCCATCGGCGGTGTCGGTGCTGATTTTTTCAAAGCGCGCGGCCTAAATCTGGCTTATGAATATCGCGGTGTTTCTGACATTCCGACTTTTAATGAAGTTCGGGAAATCGTAAAAACAGCTGTGACGATGTTTGACAATGGTGTGTTTGATGAACTTTACGTTTGTTACAACCATCACGTCAACACTTTGACCTCTGCTTTCCGTGCAGAGAAAATGTTGCCGATCAGTGATTTGGATGTCAGTGAAGTGGCCGATACCAATGTTGAGTATCTGATTGAACCAGATCTTGACTCGGTTTTGGAATCAGTTTTGCCGCAATATGCGGAAAGTCTGATTTTCGGCGCGATTATGGATGCCAAAACGGCTGAACATGCCGCTTCGACCACTGCTATGCGTAGCGCAACTGATAATGCCAATGACCTGATCTCACATCTGTCGACCCAATATAACCGGGCCCGACAAGCTGCGATCACCACTGAGATCACTGAGATCGTCGGTGGTGCGGCAGCACTAGAATAATCACGCGCTCGCTGGTGCTGGTTCTTAAACACACCAGCTCGGTGCTCATCATAACGCGCTCGCTGACGCAGGAACCTGCGTGTAAGGACCTTGGCCGCAATGACCAAAGTGCGGTCATCCCAGCCAAGGCCGCTTACACTTCGGTTCCTAAACGCGTCAGCTCGCGCTCAATTTACAACAGGAGGACGAAAATGCCAAATTCAACTGGTAAAATCGCGCAAGTGATCGGTCCTGTTGTCGACGTAGCCTTCCCAATCAATGGCGATCTGCCAGAAATCAATAACGCCTTGACCGTTGCCAAGAAGGATGGCTCCCAGCTTGTGCTGGAAGTTGCCTTGGAACTTGGTGATGGCGTGATGCGGACTATTGCGATGGATTCCACCGATGGTCTGCAACGCAACATGGCGGTTCAAGATACTGGCGGTCCGATCTCAGTCCCTGTCGGAAAAGACACACTGGGTCGGGTGTTCAATGTGTTGGGCGACCCCATCGATGGCGGTGAAGCCTTTGGACCGGATCATCGGCGCGACAGCATCCATCGTGATGCGCCAAAATTCGAAGATTTGAATACCAGTTCAGAAATCTTGGAAACTGGCATCAAAGTCATCGATTTGCTCGAACCTTACCTGCGTGGTGGGAAGGTCGGACTCTTCGGCGGTGCTGGTGTCGGCAAAACCGTTTTGATTCAGGAACTGATTCATAATATTGCCGAGGAACACGGCGGCATCTCCGTTTTCACTGGGGTCGGCGAACGAACCCGTGAAGGGAACGACCTTTACTTCGAAATGAAGGAAAGTGGCGTTCTGGAGAATACAGCCATGGTCTTTGGTCAGATGAACGAGCCGCCTGGTGCCCGGATGCGGGTTGCCTTGACCGGATTGACGATCGCGGAATACTTCCGTGATGTTGAAGGTCAGGATGTCCTGCTGTTTATCGACAACATTTTCCGGTTCACTCAGGCCGGTTCCGAAGTTTCTGCTTTACTTGGCCGGATTCCATCAGCTGTTGGTTATCAGCCAACGCTGGCAACAGAAATGGGTCAGTTGCAGGAACGGATTACATCGACTAAAAAAGGTTCAGTTACATCGATTCAGGCAATTTATGTGCCTGCTGATGACTACACTGACCCTGCGCCGGCAACGACTTTTGCGCATTTGGATGCAACGACCAACTTGGAACGGCGTCTGACTGAGCAAGGGATTTATCCTGCCGTTGATCCGCTGGAATCATCTTCTAGTGCATTGACGCCGGAAATTGTCGGTGATGAACATTATAAAGTCGCTACCGAAGTGCAACAAGTTTTGCAGCGGTATCGTGAGTTACAAGATATCATCTCTATTTTGGGGATGGATGAATTGTCTGATGAAGAAAAGGTCGTTGTGGCCCGTGCTCGCCGGATTCAGTTCTTCTTGTCACAAAACTTTAACGTTGCGGAACGGTTCACTGGCCAGCCAGGTTCATATGTGCCGGTTGAAGAAACGGTTAAAGGCTTTAAAGCTATCTTGGATGGCAAATACGACGATTACCCTGAAGATGCCTTCCGTTCGGTCGGTCGCATCGAAGAAGTTGTCGAAAAGGCTAAGAAGATGGGCTTTGCTCCTGACGATCAGAATACGGATGCTGACGAAAAGCCGGCTGCACAAGCTGCAGCTAACTAAGGAGGCGACGCGTTTTGGCTGAAACGAGCAACGTTCTTCGGGTCAACATCGTGACGCCTGATGGGTTAGTATACGATCATCACGCCAGGATGCTAGTTGTTCATTCTGTCGCAGGCGAATTGGGTATTATGGCTAATCACGAACCAATCGTGACACCACTTGAGATCGGTGAGGTTGACGTGCAACGTGTTGACGCCAGTGATCACAACGATTCAATTGCCGTTAACGGCGGTTTTATGGAAGTATCAGAAAATGTTGCTTCCATCGTCGCCGATTCTGCCGAGCGTGAGCGTGATATTGATCTCAGTCGTGCGCAAGCTGCGCGCGATCGTGCTCAAAAGCGCATTGCTCAAGCAAAGAATGATCATAATCAAGACGATCTTCGGCGGGCACAAGTCGCACTGCGACGGGCCATCAACCGAATTAACGTCAAGACCAGTCATTAAACATGAAAAGCAGTTCTCTCCCAACTTGGAGAGGACTGCTTTTTGCTTGTTTGCTGCTTGATGAAAGCTAGCAAAACCTGCAATCAAGACCGCTTATTTTCCGGTTTCTAACCGGGCTGGTTCACGCTCTTGCTGAAACGCGTTCACAGGCGCAGAAACCTACACATAAGGGCCTTGAACCTAAATGGCCAGAGCCCAGCCATTTAGATTCAAGGCCCTTATGCTCCGGTTTCTAACCGCGCCTGTTCACGCTCTGCTTGCGTCTTATCGTGTTCTGCGGGAAGATACGTCATGAGGTGATCATATGTTTCAGACAATCGGTTTAAACGGCGCGATTACAATCGTGTCGCATTTTGTTTTCATCATGCTCGCGTTCCGTGCACTCAATGCCTTGCGCTTTGAACAGTTCATCAAAGCCAACCATGTTCGTGAGGCACAGGTCTTGTTACTCTTCATTGCGGTTGCGCTAGGATTCTTAGTCAGTTCGTTCTTTCTATCACTCTTACAAGCAGCTTTAAACTTACCTAAACTTTTCCTGTAAAAACCTCGTCTTAACTATGGTATAATGCGATAGTTAGTCAATTTACGAGGAGAGATATATACCCATGGCAAAAGATATTGGGATCGACTTAGGGACGGCCAATGTGCTGATCAATGTAAAAGGCAAAGGCATCGTCTTAAATGAGCCCTCCGTTGTCGCCATTGATACCCATACCGGCAAAGTGTTGGCGGTGGGGACAGAAGCCTATAAAATGGTTGGACGGACACCGGGTAATATTCGGTCGATCCGGCCGTTAAAGGATGGCGTCATCGCTGACTTTGACATTACCGAAGCAATGCTTGAATATTTTATCAATAAACTAAATGTAAAAGGTGTTTTTTCAAAGCCTAATATTCTGATTTGTGCACCAACCAATATTACGGATATTGAACAGAAAGCGATTATTCAGGCAGCTGAAAAGTCTGGCGGCCGCCATGTTTACTTGGAGTTCGAGCCAAAAGTAGCGGCTGTTGGAGCGGGATTGGATATTTTCCAACCACAAGGCAATATGGTTATTGATATTGGCGGTGGGACGAGTGATATTGCTGTCTTATCCTTAGGCGAAATCGTCACGAGTCGTTCACTGCGCTTGGCAGGTGACAAAATGGATGCCTCCATTGCTGCTTACGTGAAGAACAAGCATAAGTTAATTATTGGTGAGCATACCGCGGAACAGATCAAAATCAAGATTGGTGCCGTTTACGAAGCCGATGAGAAAGAAACGATTGAAGTCCGTGGCCGTGATATTGCGACTGGTTTGCCACGCGAAGTTTCGGTGACATCTGTTGAAGTTGCTGAAGCTTTACATGAGACGATGATGGCGATCATTGAAGGCGCAAAAGGTGTGCTTGAAAAGACCCCACCGGAATTGTCTGCGGATATCATTGATCGTGGGATTATGCTGACAGGCGGCGGCGCCTTGCTTAAAGGTATTTCACAACTTTTTGCTGCAGAGTTGAAAGTGCCAGTGTTGTTGGCGGACGATCCTTTAGATGCAGTTGCACTTGGGACCGGTGTTTTACTCGATAATATTGAACACCATCGCCAGTACTAGGAGCGAGCTATGGACTCACAATATCCTAAACGCATCTTCCACATCATTAAAATTTGGCTGATGATAGCCTTAATCGCACTGATATTGGGCTTATTGATTGGCTTTGCTCTTGGGGAAGGTAATCCGCTTAAGTTGTTCCTACCATCAACATGGGTGCACTTCTTTAAGTTTCTGCGTTAGGAGTGTTTCATGAAACAGGTTCTGACATGGTTAGTGCGGGGCTACCAGCGCTTCATTTCCCCGTTGCTGCCGCCGAGCTGCCGATATTATCCGACATGCTCAACCTACATGATTCAGGCGTTGCAGAAACATGGCGCCATCAAAGGTTCCTTAATGGGGATTGCCCGGATTTTACGGTGCAACCCCTTTGTTAAAGGCGGGCTTGATCCAGTGCCAGCTTTTTTCACTTTGCGGCGTAATCCGCATCCCGAAAATGACTTGGATCTTAGTGACATTCAAAATCTCAATCATAAGCTAGGAGGCCGTCATGGCTAAGGAAAGAAATATCAAGGTCACACAGGCAGATGAAACTCGAAATGGTCATACAGTTTCGGTTTTAAAAATCGGTGACCGGGAGATTGGCTTTATTGAACCGGACGGCACGCGATTTTCAGCATTTGTAGCCGGCTCGACTAAGCCTAACCGGTTCAAAACACTGGATGCCGCAGTTAATGCGTTGATTGCCGAATACCATTTACATCAAGGCTGAAACAACTCTGGCAACGCGCATCGCAACATCCAGTGCTCCGTGATTTTAGAGGTAAATCGGTATTTAAACGGTTTTATCATCAACGTTTAGCTAGTAAAGAATATGCTTTTGCGAAAATCGAAGGCATTTTAAGAACGAAACGTGAACCAACGCGTTTAGGCAAGAACGTGAACTGGCACGTTCAGAAACCGGGACATAGGCGACCTTGAGACGACCTGTTGGGTTTTGACCCTTTAGTTTCAAGGCTGTTATGTGCACGTTTCTGCGTCAGTGAACGTGTTTAAAGGAGGGCAGCCCGTGGAGTCACACGAAATCAAATCAAACTCAGAGGGTGATCGGATTGATTATGGCATCATCCTGTCAGTCATGTTACTGGCTTTGATCGGGCTTGTGTCCATCTATCTGGCCACCGCTCATGATACTTCTACGCTACAGAATCCTGTTCGTGCCACGGTTATGCAGGCGGCGTGGTATGTGATTGGCGGTATCGGCATTTTCTTCGTTATGCGATTTGATGCGGAGCAGCTTTGGCGCATTGCCCCTTATTTATACGGGATTGGCATTTTTCTGATGATTGCGGTATTGATTTTTTATGACCGCAACACAGAAGCCAGTACAGGTGCGAAAAGCTGGTTTGCCCTTGGCCCGATCAGTTTTCAGCCGTCAGAAGTGATGAAACCTGCCTATATTTTGATGTTGAGTCGCGTTGTGACCCAACACAATGCTGCTTTTTCACATACCATTCAACACGATTGGCAGTTAATTGGCCGGATGGTTTTGTGGACATTACCGATAGCAGTCCTCATGAAATTTCAAAATGACTTTGGGACGACACTTGTTTTTCTGGCGATTTTCGCTGGTGTCACCTTGGTTGCCGGGATTAATTGGCGCATTCTCGTGCCGATTGCACTTGTGGCTGGCATTATCGGGACAGTTGGCATTCTGTTAGTGACGCAGACATGGGGTCGATCTATTCTTGGTAGTATCGGCTTTAAAACATATCAATTTGCCCGAATTGATTCGTGGTTAAACCCTTCTGGTAGTACAACTGGCGACAGTTACCAGCTGTGGCAATCAATGAAGGCTATCGGTTCTGGTCAATTGACTGGGAAAGGGCCGATGCACATTGCAGTGCCTGTTCCAGTCCGAGAATCGGATATGATCTTTTCCGTGATTGGCGAGGCTTTCGGTTTTGTAGGTGCTGCGGTTTTGATTCTGTTATACTTTATGTTGATCTACCAAATGATTAGGGTCACGTTTGACACAAAAAATGAGTTTTATGCTTACATCTCGACTGGTGTCATCATGATAATCCTATTCCATGTATTTGAAAACATCGGCATGAACATCGGGTTACTACCATTGACGGGGATTCCGCTACCATTTATTTCACAAGGTGGTTCATTCTTGTTGGCTAATATGTTATCAGTCGGGATGGTCTTGTCGATGCGCTACCATCATACGAGCTACATGTTCAGTCGCGACACAGAAGATTTTGAATAGGGGAGAGCAAAATGGCAACAACTTATTTTTGGCAAGATGAACTGGCTGCCGGGCAAATTCGTCTCGGCTTGACCCAAGAGGCTCAAGAAACGTTAGGCAAAATCAAGTATGTTGATTTGCCAACAATTGGCGCGAGCCTTACCACCGGCAAACCTTTTTTAAGTGTTGAAGCCGAAAAAGCCGTGTTAGATCTTGAGGCACCGTTAGCAGGAACAATTGTGGACGTGCATCAGGAATTGAGTGATAAACCAGCTTTGTTAGACGAAACCGATCATAACCAAAACTGGGTTGTGACAGTTTCAACCAAATAGCTAATCAAAAAGCCGACCCGCATTTTTAAAATGACGGTCGGCTTTTTGCATGGCACATTGTGAGTTAGCGCGGCTTATTCGAAGAAGCGCTTGGCAATTTCTTGATAAATTTTGATCGCCGTCGTGTAACTGTTCAGGTCGATGTGTTCATTCACTTGATGACTGAAGTGGTTATCACCGGGGCCATAGACAATCACATCAAAATGGTTAGTTGATTTGATGAACTCGGAAGCATCGGTTCCTCCAAACGCAACGGCTAATTCAGCTGGTTTACCAGTTACCGCCGCGATGGCAGCATTTGCCGAAGTTACCAAGTGGCCTGTTTTATCGGAGTGAACCGGCAGAAAACGGTGCAATACTTTCAACGTGAGTTTCGCATTGGTCGTGGCGTTGACATGTGCCACTAAGTCTTCAAGCATTTTCACAACCAGCTCAATATTGGCCGATGGGGTCGGGCGAAGATTGCCACGAAGGAAAGCGTGGGCTGGAATGGTGTTGACTTGGTCGCCGCCATTGATGACCGTGATTGAATGTCGAAATGGGCCGAGATCCGGGTCAGCAGGCGCCTTATCAAAGGCGTGATGTTCCAGTGCGGCAAAAGTCGTTAGACCATCGATGGCATTGACGCCTTTTTCAGGCCTAGAACTATGGACAGAGACGCCTTCACTGTCAATCTCGTAATTCACGGTGCCAGCATGTGCATATTTTAAGATTTTAGTGGTGGGTTCACCAACAACTAAGCCAGCGAGATCATCGGCATAGCCTTGCTCTGTCAGCAAACGAGCGCCCATCGCACCGTATTCTTCGCCTACCGTTGCAATCAAGCGAATCGGATGAGTGAACCCGGATTGTTTGAGGGCGATCAGGGCCAGCACCATGGCGGCTAAACCGCTTTTCATATCATCGGTGCCACGACCATACATGACATTGTCGACGACTTTTCCGGAAAAAGGTGGGTACGTCCAGGCTGACTCGTCTCCAGGACTCACAACATCTTCGTGGCCAGTGAAACCGAGAACGCGATCACCATGGTTTAATTCGGCAATTAAATTCACGCGGTCTTCTGTGTAGGGGATCAGCTTGGTAGGAATATCGGCAGCCTCAAGTTCGGCTTGCAGCAATTTGGCGACGGCGAGCTCGTTGCCATTTACAGAATTGATTTGAATCAGCTTTTGGAGCAGGGCAATTGGTTCTGTCATGATTGCACCATCCTTTGTCGCGACAGTCAGCTATTGCAGACTTTGTGCGCGAGTTTTGTTGAGCACAGCTTACACTCTTTTTGATTTAAAATTCAATGATTGACAAGTTAAAAAATTGTGATAAGCTCACTTGTACAAACTTGAAATTGATTGTAAACGAACTGAGTGAGTAGTTACCGCGAGGCAGTACAGAAAACCTGATGAGCTGAGAGCAGGGTCGCTAGCGGAAATGAAGATGGCTTGGCACACACGGCACACCGAGCAAATTGCGAGGCTGTGATGGTTGGCACCCATTATCCTGCACCCGGATGAATTCGTCCGCTGAGTGGATCACGTTTTGTGTGGTCAATTAGAATGGTACCGTGGGCCAGAGCTCACTTCTAACAAGGATTGATAATTTGTTAGAAGTGAGTTTTTTTTCGGTCTTTTTGTATCAATGGCAAGTTTATGCGCCTCGGACTGCAGGCCGACGCACATATTTTAGAGAGCGCGAGTCAGCTCGGTAAGAAACCGAAGCATAAATAGGCGGGGACGTGATAGCCGTATTTTGGCCACTAGGAAACTTATGCGTAGATTGATGGGTTGGCGAACGTATTTAGGAGGAGAAGACATGAAACGGTTTTGGAAAATTTTGACAACCATTTTTGTTTTAGGATTAGTCTTGGTTGGGTGCGGTAAAAGTAGCAGCAGTTCGTCCAGTAGTCAAAAGCAAACGACGGTGAAAATCGGGGTCGTTGGCGCGGATAATCGCGTCTTGCAAGCAGTTGCTAAAAAGGTTAAAAAAGAGGGCATTACGATCAAGATCGTACAGTTCTCGGATTACAATCAGCCTAACACCGCCTTGCGCGATCATGATATTGATTTGAACCTGTTTCAGCATCAGTATTTCCTGAATAACTGGAACAAAACCCACAAGGCTGATCTAGTCAGCATCGGGCAGACCATCATTGCACCACTAGCGATCTATTCCAAAAAAATCACTAAAATTAGCCAGATCAAGAAAGGTGACACCATCGCACTTCCTAACGATCCGACTAACGAAGGCCGCGCATTACAGTTACTTGAAACTGCTGGTTTAATCAAACTGAACAAAAAGGTTGCCTTGCCAACCACGCGAGACGTGACCGAAAACAAATTGGATCTTCAGTTGAAGGCCGTTGATGCTGCCCAGACAGCAAGTTCCTTACCTGACGTGGCTGCTTCCGTCGTCAACTCTGGCCTTGCACACGATGCCAAACTGGATCCCAAGAAGGCTGTTTATACTGAAAAAGTCGACAAGCAAAGCCAACCATGGATTAACGTTTTCGTCGCAAACAAGAAAGATAAAAATAATGCTACTTACAAGAAGATCGTCAAAGCATACCGAACAAAAGACATCGCTGACTTGATTGAGAAACTTTATCATGGCAGTGAAGTCCCAGCTTGGACGCAGAAATTTTAATGGTGAGTTGAGAAAGTTGGTATATAAGTAAGCAATGTTGAGGGTAATCCGAGTTGAATTCTAGGATAGAAAGCAGAGAGTTGGCGGAGCGGAGAGGGGGCTCAGCCGTGAAATTGTTGTTGGCGGTTTACCGCTTACAGCAAGGCCAGACTTTGAAATCGCGCGGGCTTTGCGTGAGTTCAAAGCTGTGCCCACAGCTCTAGCTTCGCGGTCGCCAGCCCTCCTCGCCGCGTAGCCAGCTCGGACTACGGGAGATGCTTTACTGGAATAAAACTGAAGAAAAAGTATCAGTCGCATTGCGAAAACGCGTTCGCAGCCGCAGAAACCTGCACATAAGGACCTCAAGCCTAAATGGCCAAGGCCCAGCCATTTAGGCTTGAGGCCACTTATGCTCCGGTTTCTGAACGCGGCTGCTCACGCTCTGATTTAAACGCGTTCACCAGCCCAGAAACCTGCGTATAAGGACCACAAGTGCAATGGCCAAAGCCCCGGCCATCACACTTGAGGCCACTTATACTCCGGTTTCTAACCGGGCTGGTTCACGCTCTGAGTACTTTATCTTGACATTTTACCTAATCATCGTCTAAAATCGATTTAATTCATTTCGGGAAACGAATGACGTGAGTGAGTAGATCTAATCAGACTGTACAGAAAACCTGGGTAGCTGAGAGCAGGGTAGTTAATTGGATCGAAGATGGCTCATTGATCGGCATCGCTGAGCAGTGGTTAAGCGATGATGGCTGGCGGCCTTTAATCCGCACACAGGTGATTGCCTGTTATTGAGGACGCGATGGCGTCGAATTAGAATGGTACCGCGAGCTAGGCTCGCTTCTAAAACTTGTTTTTAGAGGCGAGCCTTTTTGAATGCTTTCATCGCTTGCACACATCATTTGTTTACCTGAACGAGGAGGAGAAAGTTCATGAAATTTTGGAAAAAGGCAATTTTGACGTTTGCACTGATTTTACCAGTATTTGTTTTAGCAGCTTGTGGCAAGTCGGCTAGTTCAACGAAGAATACCACGGTTAAAGTTGGCATCATGAGCACGGATAAAGAAATTTGGACTGATATTCAATCACGTTTGAAGAAGCAGGGTGTGACGATCAAACTTGTTCAGTTCACTGACTATAATCAGCCTAATCAAGCACTGGAAGATGGCGATATTCAACTCAACGCCTTCCAGCATCACAATTTCTTGGATAACTGGAACAAGAAACACAACACCAAGATTGTTGATATCGGCGCAACCTACATCGGTCCGATGCGCGCGTACTCCAACAAGATCAAGTCGTTGAAGGACGTTAAGAACGGCGATCAGATCTCGGTACCAAACGATCCTTCCAACGAAGGCCGTGCTTTACAGTTGTTGGCACAAAATGGTTTGCTGACGTTGAAAAAGGGTGTAGCTTCACCGACTATTCGCGATATCACTGAAAATAAGCTGAATCTGAAGTTTACTGAATTGGATGCCGCTCAAACAGCCCGTTCTTTGAATGATGTCGCAGTTGCTGTTGTCAACAATGATATTGCTGCTGCCGCTAATCTGAAGCCAGCTAACGCAATCGCAGTTGAAAAGATTACTAAGGCGTCCAAGCCTTGGGTGAACTTCATTGCTGCCAAGTCAGCCAAGGACAAGGACAATGCGACCTATAAGAAGATCGTGAAAGCCTATCAGACACAGCGGACAGCTGATCTTTTGAAGAAAGTTTACAAAGGTTCAACCTTGCCGGCTTGGAACTATAAGTTTTAGTTAGAAACGGGGACAATCATGTCAGATCAAGCAGTTGTGACTTTAAAAGATGTGGACGTTGAGTTCCACGGCAAAACCCGCTCGGTGCATGCCGTTGATCATGTGGACTTAACGGTCAACCGCGGTGATATTTATGGCATTGTCGGATACTCTGGTGCCGGCAAATCCACACTTGTTCGGACCATCAACTTGCTGCAGCGCCCAACTGGCGGCAGCGTCAACGTCCTAGGCCAGGATATGTTGGCCTTGTCGCCGGCGCAGCTGCGCAAGGAACGCAAACGTATCGGCATGATTTTTCAGCATTTTAATCTGATGAACAGTCGAACTATTGCTGACAATGTTGCTTTTCCATTAAAAGGAATCAAATCGAAGCAAGCGATCCAAAAGAAAGTTGCGGAGTTGCTCGATCTGGTTGGACTCACTGACCGCGCTAATTCCTATCCTGCGCAATTATCAGGTGGACAAAAGCAACGCGTCGGGATTGCCCGCGCGCTGGCGTCAGATCCTGAAATTCTCATTTCGGATGAAGCAACGAGTGCACTTGATCCAAAGACGACCAGTTCTATTCTGGAGTTGCTCCAGTCGCTGAATCAACGACTGGGCCTGACCATTGTACTGATTACCCACCAGATGGAAGCTGTGAAGCAGATCTGTAATCGTGTGGCGGTCATGGATGATGGGGCAATCATTGAACGCGGTGACTTGTTGCAGGTCTTTTCCAATCCTCAGCAACAGTTAACCAAAGACTTCATTGATACTACTTTGCAACTGGATCAGGCGATTGATGCTGTCATGCAGCAGCCGACCGTGAAAAATCTGGGGCCGGATGATCGTCTTTTACGATTAACCTACGTCGGTGATTCAGCCGATCAACCGCTGGTGGCTAAGCTGTTTAGTAGCTATCATGTCACGGCGAACATTCTGTTTGGTGACATTCAGATTTTACAGGATACGCCGTTTGGCAACTTAATTGTGGTTCTTTCCGGTGACCATGATGAAGTTGAAGCCGGAATCGCGTATTTGAAACAGCAGGATGTCAAGATTGAAGACATTCTTAAGAAGGAGGCCTAGACAGATGGGACAGTTCTTTACAAAATATTTTCCTAACGTGGTCCCTATCTGGTCAGGTGACGGCGGGGTGACTCAGGCAATCAACGAAACGTTGTATATGACCGTGTTGACAGCAGTTGTTGCCGGCATTCTCGGGATTGTTATTGGGATTCTGCTGGTTCTAACCGATGAAGATGGTTTACTAACCAACCAACCATTTTATTTTATCCTCGATAAACTGGTTAACATTTTTCGGGCGGTGCCATTCATCATCTTGCTGGCAATCATGACCCCTGTGACGCGAGCCATTGTCGGGACGGGGATCGGACCAACTGCAGCCTTGGTTCCTTTAATTGCAGGGACCACACCGTTTTATGCACGGCAGGTTCAAAATGCCTTATTGACAGTTGATCCTGGCGTCATCGAGGCAGCTGAAGCAATGGGTGTTTCGCCGCTTGGCATTGTGTTGCGGGTTTACCTGCGCGAAGGTTTGTCAGAACTCATCCGAGTTTCAGTCCTGACGATCATCTCTGTCATCGGCTTAACCGCTATGGCAGGTGCAGTTGGGGGCGGCGGCCTTGGGAATCTGGCGATCGCGGTCGGTTACCAACGTTACCAATACGACGTCATCATCGTTTCCTTAATCTTTATTCTGGCGATCGTTTTCTTGGTACAATTTATCGGTGACTTCTTCGCACGAAAAACCCATCATTAAATTTAAAACTCGTTTTGTAAGCAGAACTCGTGATAGCGTTCTGCTTTTTTTTGAACGCGTTTGCCGCTGTTCTTTTTATGACGTAGAATGGCGATATAACTAAAAGTCAAATTCCAGTCGGGGGTATCATAGTGCACACACTTGAGATTAAGGATTTACATGTCAAAATTAAAGCAGAACCTGAGCATCCGGAGATTTTGACCGGCGTTAATTTAAAGTTAGCGACTGGTGAGATTCATGCCATTATGGGTCCGAACGGGACAGGAAAATCAACATTAGCCGAGACGATCATGGGCAATCCTGCTTATGAAGTGACTCAAGGCGATGTCTTAATTGATGGTCAGTCTATTTTAGACATGGCAGTTGATGAACGCGCGCGAGCCGGGCTTTTTCTAGGGATGCAGTACCCGCAAGAAATTGCTGGTGTTACCAATGCCGAGTTTATTCGGGCGGCGATCAATGCACGCCGGCCAGAAGATGATCAGATTCGCATCACCGACTTTTTAAAACAATTGGACGACACAATGGCGACCCTCGAAATGCCGGAATCCATGGCGGATCGTTATTTGAACCAAGGCTTTTCCGGTGGTGAAAAGAAACGCAATGAAATTCTACAGTTGATGATGATTCACCCGCACTTTGGTTTGTTGGATGAAATTGATTCCGGCTTGGATATTGATGCACTGCGGATTGTTGCCAAGGGGGTCAACTTATTGCGTGGACCAGATTTTGGCAGCATGATTATTACGCATTATCAACGGCTATTGGATTACATCATTCCCGATGTTGTGCATGTGATGAAAGGTGGCCGAATTATTGAAAGTGGCGGCCCAGAACTTGCTAAAGAATTGGAGAAGACTGGCTACGAACACCTTAAAGTAGGTGATCAAAATGGCTGAAGCAGTGACTTTACCGGCACCTAACTTGCCCAAGTTTCCTTTAGCTCGGTATTTAAAACTTCAGCCTGATGCCGTCCGAGATCGTGTGATTCTACACGCACCGCAATCGGTTGCCTATGCAGCAGGCTCCAGTGAGGTTCAACGGTTCACCCCAGTCACGTCATTGGATGCTTGGTTACTTGCACACCCCCAAGGCGCGACCACGATTGATATTCCGGCCCATTTTGTAAGCGGTGATGAGCCGATTGTCTTGACTGGTCCTAAGCAAGCGGGTGGACTGCTTTATGTTCATGTCGGCAAAGGCGCTAAAGTGACGATTCAGGAAAAATGGGCGAGCGGCGGCAATGTTTTAGGCGTTTGGCTTGTGTTGGTTATTGATGCCGATGCCGAAGTCAGCTGGCTGAGTTATGACAGTTTTACAGCTGAGACCGTGATTGCAAACCGTACCGCCACGCTTGGTGCCAATGCTAAATTGAATTGGACCTTGGCAGGGTTTTCGCGAAACTCCGGCCTTAACCGGGTGGATGTCCGTTTATTGGGCCAAAATGCCGAGGCAACCGTCAACGTGGGTGTGCTTGCGGCAGGAAGTCAACATGTCAGTTACACGACCTCGGTAACCAATGAAGCGCAACACACAGTAGGGCATATTAACCAACGTGGCGTCATTACTGGCAGTGCCCATTTATTATTCAATGGGATTGGTCACATTATCAAAGGTGCACGTGGCAGTGATGCCCAACAAGAAAATCGGGTCTTGATGTTGTCGCCGCACGCGGAAGGTGATGCCAATCCGATTCTGTTAATTGACGAAAATGACGTCACCGCAGGACATGCGGCTTCAGTGACGCGTGTGAATGCTGATCAGCTTTACTATCTCATGAGCCGTGGTTTATCTGCGACATTAGCGAAACGGTTGGTCATTCGCGGTTTCCTTGAAGGCGGCTTGGCTGAAATTGATGATGTCCGACTGAAGAAAGAACTCTTCGCAACGATTGATCGAACGCTGGTGGCTGAAGATGCGTGAACAATTTCCATTTTTTAAAGCTCATCCCGAACTGGTCTATCTAGATACGGCGGCGACTTCTCAGAAACCGCAAGCTTTACTAGATGCTATTCAAAATTACTATGTCAATGATAATGCCAATGTTCATCGTGGCTTGTATAAATTGGCTTATGACACCACCGAGGCTTATGAAAACGTACGCCAACAAGTGGCCGGCTTTTTAGGTGCGGCGAGTGCTGACGAGATTATTTTTACTCGCGGGACCACTGATAGCTTGAACTTGGTTGCTAGTGCTTATGGGCCGCAAGTCGTCACGGCTGGGTCACAAATTGTTGTGACAGGTGCAGAGCATCACAGTAATTTCATTCCTTGGCAGCAATTAGCCAAACGCCAGCAGGCTACGTTCACAGTGACGCCGGTAAAGCCGGATGGCACGGTGGATATTGCTGCCTTATTAGCAGCCATCACGCCTCAGACGAAGGTGGTTGCGGTGGCGCAAGTGACGAATGTTGCAGGTGATACGTTACCGATTGCCAAAATTGCGGCCAAAGCCCATGCAGTTGGTGCTGTTGTTGTTGTTGATGGCGCGCAGGCGGTAGCACATCTGGCCGTTGATGTTCAAGCTATGGGGGCGGATTTCTATGCATTTTCTGGGCATAAAATTTATGGCCCAACTGGCATTGGCGTCCTCTATGGCCGCGCTGATTTATTGCAGCACATGCCGCCGATTCAGTTTGGCGGTGAAATGATTTCAGAAGTCCGCGATGATGTCAGTACTTGGGCAGACGGCCCAATTAAGTATGAGGCTGGCACGCCGCACATTGCTGGCGTGATCGGATTAGGCGCTGCTTTAACGTGGTTTGATCAGTCTGTGAATGCAGCAGCATTTGACAACGAACATCAATTGGCAGATCAGTTACGCGCTGGCTTGGCAGCGATTCCAGATGTGACTGTGTATGGTAATCAAGCAAGTTTGGCGACTGTGTCGTTTAACTTAACTGGGATTCACCCGCATGATCTTGCGACTTTCTTAGATGAGCAGCAAATTGCGGTTCGTGCGGGGCATCATTGTGCACAACCGCTGATGGCGCGACTAGGGGTGCCAGCCACGGTTCGTGCTAGTTTCGGCGTTTACAACAATGCTGACGATGTTGAACGATTGATTCAGGCAGTTCAGGCGGCAAGGAGGTATTTCCATGGCATTGACTAAGCTGGACCAGATGTATCGGGCGGTCATTTTGGATGAAGCACAACACCCGCGACATCACGGGGTTTTGCCAGCTTTTGACCATGAAATTACGGTTCGCAATCCAAGTTGCGGTGATGTCTTGCATCTTCAAATCAAAGAGGATGCCGGCCGGGTAACGGACGTGGCCTTCTCTGGTAGTGGCTGTACGATTTCTCAAGCAAGTGCTAGCCTGATGACGGAACAGATCATTGGCAAAACGCCAGCAGACATTGAACAAATGGTCGAAACGTTTTCTGATTTGATCATTAACGGGGATGTGCCAAACGCTGATATTTTAGGCGATGCAGCGGTTTTAAAGGGCGTCCACCAATTTCCTGCACGGATCAAATGTGCCACTTTGGCATGGAAAGCAGCGGCGCAAGTTTTGACGCAGAAAGGTGAAGACCATGACTGAGACAAAAAACACTAAAAACAATGAAACTGTCGCGGCAGATATCGACTTTTTGCCAGAAGACAATCCAGCAGATTTTAAGGATGATATCAAGCCGGTGTATTCTACAGGTCGGGGCTTAACCGAGGAAACGGTTCGCGCTATTTCTGCGGAGAAGCATGAGCCTGACTGGATGCTCGATTATCGGCTGCGTGCTTATGCAACGTACAAAAGGCTGGCAATGCCGAATTTTGGCCCGGATCTTTCCGATCTTGACTTGGACAACATGCTTTATTTTCAAAAGGCGACGGATCGAACCTATCGCGACTGGGATGACGTGCCTGACGCCATTAAAAATACGTTTGATCGGTTAGGCGTTCCGCAGGCTGAACGTAAATATTTGGCCGGCGCCAGCGCTCAATACGAGTCTGAAGTGGTTTACCATAACATGCGGGATGAATTCGAAAAACTCGGCATTATTTTCATGGACATGGACTCAGCCTTGAAAGAGTATCCGGAACTCGTGCATGATTATTTTGGCAAGCTGGTTAAACCTAGCGACAATAAATTTGCTGCTTTGAACGGTGCTGTGTGGTCTGGCGGCAGTTTTATCTATGTGCCTAAAGGCGTGCAGACAGATGTGCCAATTCAAAGTTACTTCCGAATTAATGCCGAGAACACTGGTCAATTCGAGCGGACGCTGATCATCGTTGAGCCTGGCGCGCATGTTAACTACGTGGAAGGATGTACGGCTCCTAACTATTCCAGCGACAGTTTGCACGCGGCGGTTGTTGAAGTTTTCGTCAAAAATGACGCTTACTGCCGCTATACGACGATTCAGAACTGGAGCAAGAATGTCTTCTCACTTGAAACCAAACGCGCACAGGCACTCGACAACGCCACTATGGAGTGGGTTGACGGCAACCTTGGCAGTAAAACTACGATGAAGTATCCTAGCGTGTATCTTGACGGTAAAGGCGCGCACGGTACGATGTTAAGTATCGCGGTCGCAGGTGAAGGCGTTGATCAGGATAATGGGGCACGAATGATTCATAATGCGCCAAATACCAGCAGTTCGATTGTCTCCAAGTCGATTGCCAAAGATGGCGGCGCGGTTGATTATCGCGGCACAGTTCGCTTCACTAAAAAGGCAGACAATGCCTTTTGCCACGTAGAATGTGACACGATCTTGATGGATGAAAAAAGTTCAAGTGATACAATTCCTTATAATGAAATCCATAATGCCACAGTGTCAATGGAACATGAAGCGAAGGTATCAAAGGTTTCCGAAGAACAGTTGTACTACTTGATGAGCCGCGGTATTTCTGAAGCCAAGGCCACTGAAATGATTATCATGGGCTTTGTTGAGCCATTTACTAAAGAACTGCCGATGGAATATGCGGTTGAATTGAATCGTTTGATTGGTATGGAAATGGATGGGTCTGTAGGCTGAAATCGAGTTCTTATTTTAATGTCGATTTTTGAAGAAAAGCTGGCTAAATTGTTATCTGCAATCTGGAGGTTGTGGATAGACGTTTAGCCAGCTTTTTTTATTCGACATAAAAATATTAGTCAAGCCTAACTTTTTACTTTATGATAGAAGCGGCAACAAAAACACACTAATTTAGGAGGCCGCAAATGGATAACTATGATAAAGCAAGAAAGGTTTTGCAATCAACGGCATTGTCAAAAATAGCTCAGCAGACCGGTATCAGTATCGGGCAGATTTGGCATTATCGTGATCGTCACGAAGGCATTGAAAAGGCACCAGAGGCCTATGTAAAGAAGATTGCCAGTTTGTATCGAAATAAGCGGTATTGAAATCGCTAGAATAAGGGGCTTGTTAATTTGGCCAAATTGCAAGAAGCGTCAGGATAAAAGCTATGAACCCACAAAACAAGTCGTGAGCCTGATAGCGATCACACGTCATGGGTGCTACAATTAAATTACTGATTTGCAAACTGAATCTCAATTTTTTGCATGCTATTGCGTGTGCCATGATCGCGAGGAGGTGTACCATGGCTGAGGATCTTGAACATTTTATCAAGACAATGGCGCTGGGGATTCCAACGATTAAACCAGACGAAAAGCGAGCTTTTCTCGGTAATTTTCGTGAGCGAGTTGCGATGGCCATTACGATTAAGCAGTTACGCGATGCACGAATCACCACCATGCTTGATGCGGTGTTGACCCGTTATCCTGGTTATCGAATTTTTCTTAATGGCCGAATGGGCGAAAGTCTGGTCAATCAATACATGATGCAGGCCCTAGCCCACAACTATCCTTTCACCATTATGAATCAACCGGGAATGCGCGTGACTAAGCGCGTTTTGCAAACCGATTTTGGCTGGGTATTGGCGCACCCGACTCAGAAAATAGCCCGACCCATCCTTTTATAAGTTGGCGACGCACGCCGGTTGTGAAGCCGTTTGCCAGTTGAACATTGCAAAAAGTGCGGTTAGTTTCTGACGACAATCACGTATTTACAGGAGGTCCATTTTGACGCAACTTGATACGATTCAGCGAACGGTACAACAACTACGCGATTTGCTGAATAAAGGCGAAATTTTTACAGCATTACCGAATATGTTGGGCAAAGTGATTGAAAGCGTGGCAGTTGAACCTGCTACCCCGATTAAAATACCTAGAGACGACAAGACGGCCATTGTCAAAATCAGAGCTATCCAGAAGAGGATCAAGCAAACAAGTGATCCCAGCGTGACTGATGATGAGATTGACTTTTTGGTAGCACATTTGGCAAGTACCAACCCTGCAGTTCGGGATAAAGGCGTTTTCTTCCTGTTCAATGATTTGTTTCAGGCGGAGGCCTTCACCAATGAGCAAATTAAAACGCTTTTCAAGCGGCTGCAAGCACCGGATATTTTGTTCAATCATATTTTTGAACCGCAAAACAATGGTATCTTTTTGCGCAGTTTTTCGTTGATGATTCTAAGCGGCATGATCTATGCTGATCAGAATCGTTACCACGTGTTGACTAAAGCCGATTATTTGGCGACTGTTCAGAATATCGCCGTTTATATTCTGTTAGAAAAAGATGGCCGTGGTTATGTTGAGAAAAAGGGCTGGGCACATGCCTATACACATATTGGCAACATGCTGGAAGAATTGAGTCAAGTTGGGGTCTTACCGCGAGCTGAGAAAGTTTTGCTCATGGCCGCAGTTGTGGAAGCTTGGCGGCGCGTCGAAACACCGCTTGTTTTTGGGGAAGATCATCGCATGGCTTTGTATCTGAGCAGCCTGACCAACGTCAATAAGTTTTACAGTGAAACCTTATTGATGTGTCTCAAGAATTGGCAGCACGCCTTGGTGAATGTTCGTCCGCAAGAATCCTACAGTTTTTGGGTTCGGTGGTACAACCGCAATCGATTGTTGCAAGCATTGGCCCTGCGAGCTGATTTGCCACAGCCGATTGCCGATTATATTCAGCAAATTGTGGATCTTTTTTAGTCCAGATGGTCAATAGAAGGGAGCACGGCTTTGATTAAGGCTATTATTTTTGATATGGATGGCGTGATTGTCGACTCAGAGCCGTGTGCCTTAGAAAATCGACTGGCCTATTTACGTCAGGTGGGGATTGAAGCCGATGATCGCAAGTTGGCTGGGTTATTAGGGCGCAATATGGCCGATGTTTGGCGCATCATTGCGCCTTCGAAAGATGCTCTGCAACTTCAAGCAGGTTATGTGGCCTACAAACAGGCCCATCCGATTCCGTATGCAAAGATTGTAATGCCGGGTGCACGGCCAACTTTACAATGGTTGAAGCAGCATGATATCAAAACCGCCATTGCATCAGCCTCAGATCTGACCTTCATCGAAAAGATGTGTACAGAGACAGGCTTGCGTCAGTATTTTGATCAATTGCTTAGCGGCGCCGACTTCACACGCACTAAACCGGCACCTGATGTCTACTTGGCAGCGCTGCAGGTGCTGGACGTGGCTGCTGAGGAAGCGATCGCGGTGGAAGATTCAACGCTTGGTATTGCCGCCGCAAAAGCTGCTGGTCTATATACTTTAGCAGTCCCGCTACGTGATCCCCGGTTCACTCAAAATCAGCAAGCAGCAGATCAACGGATTAAGAAACTAACCGATATTATGGGAATAGTTGATGATAAAAATTCTTATAATCAATAAGCATTTTTATTTTGCGTTTATATTATAAAATTTATATCTCGTGGCTTTTAGATACAAAAGATCAAAATCTAAAAAGATATTTTTTAAAAATTGAATAAATATCAGTTGTTATTATTAGCTTTTAAAACCACTTATCCGTATAATTGACTCTAGGTTAAGGGTTAAGCCTTGCCAAAATTCTATGTTGATGCACTTAACTGAAACACTGGGGAGTGATAAGTATGCGAAAGGAGCAGCAAACACTGCGGATCTTGGGGGATAAGGTCCGTTATTATCGCAAGTTGAAGGGTCTATCGCAGGCCGAGCTGGCGGCAAATATTTGCACGCAAGCTACAATTAGCTTGATTGAGAAGCGTAATAAAGTGCCAAGCATGAATATTTTGATGCGATTAATTGGTCGTTTAGGAATTCAGCTGGATGACATTGTTGTCGAGCATCATGATCGGGTTCAGCAACTGTTGACCGGTATTGATTTTCAGATTCAGCACCACCAATATGCACTTGCTGCGGAGAATTTGAGTAAGATTCGGTTGGATAAGATCAAGAATGATGATGACCAAAAGCGCTACTATTATTATCAAGGAATTATCGAACTATTCAAAAACAATGCACCGGATGAGGCGATTTATTTCTTTGGCCGAGTCCTGAGCCCGTTAGTTAACTCCGAACGTGACCTTTTTGGTATTCTAGCAACGCTGGGGTTAGGATTGGCCTATGCTGCCAAGCATACGTTTGACCGATCTCGAGTCTATATTGATCAAGCGTTACGCATGTTGAAACACGTGCCACTGTCTGACAGTAAATATCTGGATGTTGAGTTGACAATTTATTGGCACATTGCCCGAATTTATTATGAACTCAGTGACTTTAAGGCCGTCCTCAAATACACTGATCTGGGTGTTCGAGAGGCAGTCAAGCACGATAAACTTTTCCTTCTAGATGAATTGTTTGCATTACAAGCAAGGGCGCTCAAGCTTTTGGGTGACCCCGATGCCTCTAAAAGTTATCAAATTGCGATCGCATTTGCCCGAGTGACAGGCTCAACGCCTTTGGAAACGAGCTTAGTCGCAGAAATGGTCTCGCAAAAACCAAATATTGAGACAGCTTGAAAAATCCTCATAGATGCTGCCGTCTATGACGAAAAAAATACCTGAAAACATCGGCTGATTTAAGAGCCAGATGTCTCAGGTATTTTTTTATTTTTTAAGCAGGTTTTAATGACCTATCTTACTTGAATATTAAAATTATAATGATTATTTATCACTGTTGTCAGTTGGCTTTTTAGTGCTTGCCAGTGCCGGTTTGTTGGCCAAATCGGTCCGGACAACCAAGACATCGCAAAGTGCGTTTCGTGTCACATATTCAGTGACGGACCCAATCAGTAAGCGTTCAACAGCGTTCAAACCGGTGGCGCCGATCATAATAAGGTCGATATTCTTAGCCTTTGGGATATCACGGGCGATTATCGTCTTCGGAGCGCCATACTCAATACTGAAACTGACCTTGTCCAATCCTGCCTTCTTGGCTTGATCCACATAGCCTTCCATGGTACTCTTCGCGTTTTCTGTGACTTGTTCAACCATCGCTGAGTCAAAACTGGAAACGTTCTGGAACGCGCGGGTGTCGACAATATGAATGAGAATCAATTCTGCGTCATTCCGTTTTGCAACGGCAACCGCTTTCTTGAATGCCAACTCAGCTTCGTATGAGCCATCGATCGCAACCAAAATATGTTGATATTGTTGTAACATTCCTCATCACCTCTACCTTCATTGTACTTGATTTAATCATGGAATTAAATGAAAAGCGTTTCACAACTTCATTTGGGTCAGACTAATTAGCACGAAAATCATGGCTAAGAAGGCACCAACGACCAAAATCACGAGATTTGCCCAGAGCGGAAAGAAAAGACCACCAATGATAGCAGCAATGCCAACAAGGACAAACAGGCAAGCAAATAGTTTAAGAAAACGGGTTAATCCCGGTGTTGGTTTCTTAATAATCAAAAAGTTTTGTTCACGATGCGACCATGTATAGGCTGCTAAGGCAAACGTTACTACGGCGTAAATGCCCATTAACAAGAGAGTCACGAGAGTCCTCCTATCTGTTTTCTTTATTATGCCATAGCTGGCAGGGAATGGCGGGGGGATTTTTCTGAAAATTGAGTGACTTTTAGACGCTCGTGTTCCCACTTAACATTAACGGGTTCGGTCTACCTGTAAGGGCCTTGGACGCGCTGGCCAAAGAGCAGCCATCACGCCCAGGGCCACTTACATTCCGACTCCTAGGCGCTCCTGCTCACGCTTCGCTATAACGCGTTCGCCAGCCCAGAAACCTGCACATAAGGACGTCAGCCATAAATGGCAAAACCCAGCCATTTATGGCTGAGGCCACTTATGCTCCGGTTTCTAACCGGGCTAGCTCACGCTTGAGGCTATTTTTTTGCGGAAGGCTATAACTGACACTGGGCTAGCTTTCTATAACGCGTTCGCAGTCGCAGAAGTCTACATGTAAGGACCTTGGACGCGCTGGCGAAAGAGCAGCCATCACGCCCAAGGCCATTTATGCTCCGGTTTCTAACCGGGCTGGCTCACGCTTCCACAAAAAAAGCCGGCACTGGGCCGGCCAAAAACAGGTTTGGTTTTTGTGAAAGGCTAATTGGTGCCGTTTTCTTCCCGGATCGTTGAAACCCGCTACTAGCTATGTGGGCCCAGACGCCAGAGACATTAGCCGCTAAGTGAAATAGCAGCACCGTCCAAGACTCTTCCGGTCCCAAGGTCTCGATACTGTTCGGTCAACTGATAGTTAAGGAAGCGCGAACACCTTAGAACTTTCATAGTTATAGTAGCACGGGAAGGCAAGTAGTTGCAAGCGTAAACGCTTACGTTACCTTTTCTTAGACTTTTGCGCATCACGCTGCCAGTCTTTAAGTTGTTGTAGTCGCTGAGCCAGTGCCGCTTCGTATCTGCCGGTGGCCTTAGGCTGATAGTAGTGTTTATTTTTAAGGTTGTCAGGCAGATATTGCTGTGCAACCCAGCCGTTGGGATAGTTATGCGGCAGTTTGTAGTCGATACCATGGCCTAGTTGTTTGGCACCGCGATAATGGGCATCGCGTAAATCATCTGGGATTTGGCCGGCATTGCCGTTTTCAACATCGGCGAGAGCTTCGTCAATAGCCTTGATACCGGAGTTGCTTTTAGGTGCGAGGCAAAGATCAATGACAGCATCAGCCAGTGGAATGCGACCTTCCGGCAATCCGAGACGTTCAGCACTTTGAATGGCGGTCAAGGTGCGACTAGCAGTGGCTGGATTGGCAAGGCCAATGTCTTCATAGGCAATGACCAGCAGTCGGCGGGTGATGCTGTTGAGGTCACCAATGGCGATTAGCCGAGCGAGGTAATGTAAAGCTGCATCAGCATCGGAGCCGCGAATGGATTTTTGAAAGGCCGAAATAATGTCGTAATGCGCGTCGCCGTTTGTATCGCCAGCCAAAGCGGGCTTTTGCAGACTTTGCTGAATGGTAGTTAGATCAATTGTGATCGTGCCGTCATCGCTTGCTGGGGTTGATAATACCGCTAATTCAAGCCCGTTCAACGCTGATCGTAAATCGCCATTGGTTGCATGGGTGAGATAATCAAGTGCGTCAGGCTGTAAGTCAACCTGATAGTCACCAAGTCCGCGTTTGTGATCAGCTAAAGCCCGGTTGATGGCGCTTGCAATATCATCTGGCGTCAGTGGCTTAACCTGAAAGATTTGAGTTCGGCTGCGAATGGCTGGCTGAATGTTCATATAAGGGTTTTCGGTGGTTGCCCCAATTAAAACGATGCGGCCACTTTCCAACAATGGCAGTAAAAAGTCTTGCTTGGTTTTATCCAGCCGATGAATTTCGTCTAGCAGCAAGATGACGGTCCCGCTCATTTTGGCCTCTTCAGCCACGATTTGAAGATCCTTTTTAGTGTCGGTAGCGGCATTTAAAATACGGAAGGCATACTTGGTGCTGCCAGCAATGGCACTGGCAATACTGGTTTTACCGGTACCGGGCGGGCCATAGAGGATCATCGAGCTTAATCGATGGGCGCTGACCATGCGACGAATGATGCGATCTGGGCCAACAAGGTCTTGTTGACCGACAACTTCATCTAAATTTTGTGGACGCATGCGGTAGGCAAGCGGTTGTTGCAAGGCGAACCCTCCTTGTGTGTGTGGCAGTTTAAAAATAGACGTTAACTATAGGAAGTACTTTTAAGATGATTGACTTAGTTTAGCATAGAGATGTGACTTGAAAATAGGCGGTTGTTGTTGCACGGGGATGCTTACGCTCCGGTTTCTGATCGCGCCGGCTCGCGCTCTTGTTGTCTGCGTGTTAATCTAATTCTAGATCATCAAATAAAGGAATGACACATGTTGAATCATTATTGGCAACTGATCCAGAAAAATAACTTGTTTGGCTTACGGGACGACACTCGGATTGGGGTGATTCGGACGGTGAAGCCGGTGTTGGCGGAAGGCGAGCAGCTGCCAGTGTGGGCGAATGCGAGTCGGCATGCGTTGGTGCAGCAGGTGTCGGCTACAATGTTACAGTTGACGACACCGCTTTTAGACGATCCCAGCGAAGTTGTGGCGTATTTGCGTGCGGGACTCAGCCGCGTCTGGGCAGCGCTGCCAGAAAACGGCAAGCTGCCGGTTTTCACCGCCGGATTGGAAAATAATCAGCGCATTCGCATTGTTTTGCCGGAAGTGTTGTTTGAGCGGCTTTATACGGCGGAAAATTTTCAAGGGAATGGCCCTGATTATGTGACGTACCGGAATCAAATTTATGATTTGGTCGCTGATGGGTTGATCACACAATTGCCGTTACTGACTTATCTCTTTGCTGCTTCACCGGCCAAAAACGGCCGGGCATTTTGGCCTGCGCCGGATCAAGAACGACAACTGGTTCAAAAGGTCAGTGACCCTGATCACTTAGCGCGAACATTGGCTTTGGATGTTGCAGTGGAACTTGATCCTTATGCGGCGAGCGGTGTTACGGAACAAATGTTGAACTTTTTAATCGACAGTTGCTGGTTTGCTTTGAGTCAACCAGCGATTCCATTGCCCGCGGCGGCTGAGGTGCGTCGGCATAGTTTGGCAGAAGCACAGAAGATTGCTGCTGGCGATCCCACGGCACCAGTCGCGAGTTTGACAGCACCGATTGATGCCATGGCGGTCTGGCTGAATCAGGTCGGCCTCACACCGCAACGCAAACAAGCTTTTGAGTTGATGCAAAGCCGAGTCCTGAAGCCAGAAACGACGATTGCGGGTCAGGTGGCGGCGGCTTATCATGATATTTCAGCAGCTCAAACACCGTTAGCAACGCAAGCCCACGCAGATTTGTCAATGGAAGAAGATTTACCGGGCTTCAGTAACTTGTCAGGCAACAGTCAAGCCTTGCTTCAGGCAGTGATTGATGGCGGGTATCAGTGGACCTTGCTGGATCGGGAACAGAACATTCTGCAGATTGCCAGTGATACTCAGCGCCATGTGTTGATTGACGGTGCGTTGACTAGCCGCACACCTGCTAGTGCCATGGTGGTAGCAGAACATCGCCATGCTGCCAAAAAGGTGTTAGCGGCGGCTGGGTTACCTGTTGCCAGAGGCGCCAAGTTCACACGTTGGCCTGAAGCTAAAGCTGCTTTTGAGCAAAGCTTTGCCCGTAAAAGTATCGTCGTGAAACCTGAACAGCGTAGTCATGGGCTTGCTGTTGAGCAATTTGCGGTGCCGCCAACTGCCAAACAATTCGCCCAAGCCTTTCACGCTGCTAACCAAGATCACGGCGTATTGGTCGAGATGATGGGGCGGGGAACAACGTATCATTTTACTGTTATAGGTCGCCGTGTGGTAAGTGTGTTGGAAAATGCCGCTGCCAATGTGGTTGGCGATGGTCGTAAATCAATCAAAGAATTGATTGCGTTGAAAAATGGTAAGCGGCCGAATGCACGGCAGCTCAAACTTGACGAAACAGCAAATCGGCAGTTGAAGTTACAATCGGTTACGATGAATACTGTCTTGCGGCGCGGTCAGCAGATTTTCCTTGCGTCTGCGGCGCATCCGCAAACAGGTGGCGATATTTATGATGTTACAACCGAAATCGATCCAAGCTACAACCAACTTGCGGTTGCCGCTGCTGATGCGCTTGAATTGCCGATTGCCGCCGTTGATATCGTGATTGATAATCTTTATGACGCCTATGCTGCTGAGCATGAAGGCCAAGCTATCATCATCAGTGTCGATCCGATTCCCGACTTAATGTTGCCACAACAACCAGATATGGGCGCGGCGCATTCAATTGCACCTGCTTTACTCACGTATCTGTTTAGCGAAAAATAAAACATCTGCCGTCATGTTCGGCAGATGTTGGTTATAACTTTTTAAAAAAATCAAAGCCACGTTTTTTCGGCTTTTCAGAATCTTGCTCAAGTGGTGGCAGATCAACATTCGATTGATTAATCGCCGTGTCGGCAACAATCAGCAATCCAGCGGCCTTTTCGGCTGTTTGCGCGGTTTCATTAGCCACCAGCGTGAATGGCACATTCGCATCCGTGAGCATTTTCATATAGGGGCCTGTGATGGCATTATCGAGCTTCCCGTTTAGCAACGCTTTATAACCATGAGCGTGAAAGTCTTTGAGTAAAGGTTGCACTTGCGCTTGTCGTTTAGGGTCGGCCAATGCTTGATTGGTGACCTGTAGAGCAACACGTTCTCGCAAAGAGCCCATATAGGCTCGACGTTCATCGGGTTTGGTCTGCGGGGGACCGTAAATCGCACTGTTCAGATGTTCCTGCATATTATCGTCTGACATTAATGGTGCCTCCTTTTAAACGCATTCATATGCCCTCATTGTAACATGTTCTTATCTTGGAAAAGAGGTTGTGGTTCTGTTTACACTTGAAGATTTCGCCGTTTTTAAGGCGACAACGCTGGCGACACGAATGCATCTGATTCGCGAACAATTGGATCCCAAGTTTGCTGAGGCCGCCACGGTGATTGTGCCGCTGCTGCAAACAGATCAGCAGGCGATCTATTCGCACATTGCGAAGCATCAACGTCGCTATCGCAATCCGCCGCCGAATACATGGGTCGCGTTTTCAACCAGTTCACGCGGTTACAAAATGGTGCCGCATCTGGCGCTGGGCTTTTGGGATGATCGGCTCTTCTTGTGGCTGTCAGTTTTACGTGAAAGTAAGCCGGCGTCGCGGGTATTGACGGGGATCACCGCGATGGCAACAACCTTACCGGGAAAATGGCAAGTGGCAGGGGAGCATACAGATAAGGCGATGTTACCACTGACTTCAGCCAATTTAGCGACAGTTGGGGCTCGATTTCAGACGATTAAAAAGGCGGAGTTCCTTCTAGGAAAAGTTTATTTGGCAGATGATCCGATTTGGGCAGATCCCGTGCGGCTTTGGCAGGACATACAACAGCGGGTTGTCGCCCTTAAACCAATGTTTGATCAGTTGGTTCAAAACGTCTAATGTCGGGGTGATCGCCTGCAAATGGATCATTTTGAATGCTTTGTATGAGAATGCCGCGAGAATTCAGCGAAACCTGTCCGCCGCCATGTTTAGGGTGGTAGAATCACACTGTGGTGTTGCTCGCCTGCGCGTGTTGGTAAAGTTTTGGCGAACGCCTATTTTGCCTAGTTCACCACTTGGATTAGCTAGCAAACTGCATCATGTTAAAGGAGAAAAGCCATGCCAGATGTACGATTTCATAGTGTGTTTGATATTATCGGTCCAGTGATGGTCGGCCCAAGTAGTTCCCATACAGCAGGTGCCGCCCGAATTGGAAAAGTGGTTCGCGATATTTTTGGTGAAGCACCAGAAACGATCACGATTTACTTGTATGAATCGTTTGCCAAGACTTACCGAGGCCACGGGACAGATGTGGCTTTGGTCGCAGGATTATTAGGCATGGCGCCGGATGATCCGCATCTACCTGAATCAATGAAGCTTGCCTATGATCAAGGCATTAAGGTTAGCTTTGTACCGAAAAGCGACAAAGTTGATCATCCAAACACAGCGCATATCGTGCTGCAAAAAGGCGACCACCGGCTAGCCGTGACTGGGGTATCGATTGGCGGCGGTAATATTCAGATTACTGAAATCAATGGCTTTAAGATTTCTCTGAGTATGGGGCAGCCAACTTATATTACAATTCATGAAGACGTTCCCGGGATGATCGCGCAGGTGACGAAAATCTTTTCCGATGCTGGTATTAACATCGGTACCATGACTGTGACTCGCGAATCAAAAGGCGAGCAGGCGATCATGATTATTGAAACAGACGACTATCAAGATGATATTTTGGCTAAGTTGAAACAATTGCCGCATATGGTGAATGTCACTTACTTCGAATGACAGTCGTTTTTAATTGTTGTCCCTGATGTTTTGATAAAGGAGTCGCCTATGTTTTATACCGTCAAAGAATTGATTGAGCAAAGTCACGCGTTTCCATCTGTTGCTGCGTTAATGGTGCATACCGAGGTTGAAAACTCGACACGGACGGAGGCACAAGTTCGCCATCTTATGAGCCGTAATCTGGAAGTGATGGAACGATCCGTCAAAGAAGGCATCGCCGGCGTCAAAAGTGTTACCGGTTTGACTGGCGGCGAGGCGAAGAAATTAGACGCCTATGTCACCAGTGGTCAGTTCATGAGCGGCAAGCCGATCATGGAGGCTGTTCGCAATGCGGTTGCTGTTAACGAGGTTAATGCCAAAATGGGCTTGATTTGTGCCACACCCACTGCAGGATCAGCTGGCGTTTTAGCTGGTGTTCTGCTTGCTATGCGTGATCGGTTGCATCTAAGTCATGATCAACAGTTGGATTTTCTTTTTACCGCTGGTGCGTTTGGCCTAGTGATTGCCAATAATGCGGGAATTGCTGGTGCAGAAGGCGGCTGCCAAGAGGAAGTCGGTTCTGCGAGTGCAATGGCGGCAGCTGCGTTGGTAACGGCTAATGGCGGTACGGTGGAGCAAGCAGCGACTGCAGTTGCCATTACCTTACAGAACATGCTCGGGTTAGTCTGTGATCCAGTCGCTGGGTTAGTTGAGGTGCCGTGTGTAAAACGCAACGCGCTGGGCGCCAGTCAGGCGATGATTTCTGCTGACATGGCGTTGGCTGGTTGCATCAGTGTTATTCCGGCTGATGAAGTGATTGAGGCTGTGAATCGTGTCGGGATGCAATTACCAGCGACCTTACGGGAAACAGGCGAAGGCGGCTTAGCAACGACACCAACCGGATTGCGTTTGAAAGAGGAAATTTTCGGTAAATAATCATTGTCAGTCTTGGCTATTTCAGGGCGTGATATTTGTGGAGATGCCCCAAGCTGGGTGTTAGCGTCAGTTGCAGTTTAAACGGAAACACAGGAGGAGCTCGTGATTCATTTCTATATTGTTCGTCATGGGGAAACAGCCGGTAATGTCAGCCAGTTAATTCAAGGTATCACCAATTCGCAACTCAATGCGCGTGGCCGTAAACAGGCATTGGCTTTGGGCCGCGGGTTGCGGGCAAGCGGTTTGATGATCGACCGAGTCGTTGCCAGTGATCTGCTTCGAGCACAGGAAACTGCGCAACAAATTTTACTGGGCATGCAGGTAAAGCTGGCAATTGAAACCGACAAAGGACTGCGTGAAGAAAATGATGGCGTTTTTGAAGGACGATCGTTAAAGGATGTTTCACAGGAGGTTTTTGGTGTTCCGGATTATCACATTCTTGTGCGCAGCGGTAAAATGCCGCTGGAAGCGATTCCTGATGGGATACACGCAGCTGATGCAACTAATCAAGCTGAGAATACGCAACAAGTGGTTTCTCGGTATGATTTTGCCATGCGCCGAATTGTGACAGCCGCAGAAGCTGCGAATGAGACCAATGTGTTGGTTGTCAGCCATGGCACGGCCAGTCTCCTGTGGTTACGAGCGCATGGTGGCGATTTGCCAAATCGGACCGAACTCACGAATGCCAGTGTTAGCAAGGTTACCTATGACAACGGGCGATTTAAGGTTGACTGGATGGACAACACTGAGTTTCGTGATCAGGGATTAAAAGAAGAATTATCATAAAAATATTGGGAAAGCATCTGTAGGCAAGACGGCTATGGATGCTTTTTTAGGTGCGCAGTTGTCTATATGTTAGGAGGCTCGGTTAGGTTCATCAGGACAAAAAGGTTGTGCGCTATCGAAATTTGCCGTTCGCGCGTATACTTGCCTTAAGATATGGGCTGGCCTCGTTTTTGTGACCGTGATAACTTAGTAAAAATAGGCAGGCTTATTCATTGTCGTTAACTTGATAAGCACATTTAAAAGGAGCTGGTGACATGGAGCAAGACGTATTTTTAGCTAAGGTGACTAACTTGATGCTTGCACCGGGAACGCGTGCATTTGAGCGCGAACAATTGCGCCAGGCCAAACATTTGGTAGAGGCCGGGCGACCAGTGGCGGAAGGCTGGACGCAACTTGAATCATCTTTGCGGCCATTGGCGATGCGTGATAACCTGACCCCGGATGTGGCTGACTTTTATCGAGCAGAGACCGGTGATCCAGTAGGGGCTGTGCAGACAGATTTGAGTGCCCATTTTGATCGCGACATGCCGTTTCAGGAGCGGGCTATTTTTGCTGGCGGTTGTTTCTGGTGTATGGTTGAACCATTCGTCGATTTGCCTGGTATCACCGCAGTCACTTCGGGTTACACTGGCGGGCATAGCGCACATCCCACTTATGAACAAGTGATCGGCGGCTATACCGGGCATGTTGAAGCCGTTGAAATTATTTTTGATACCCGCAAAATGAGCTACGCCGCATTAGTGGCGCTTTATTTTCAGTTAACTGATCCGACTGATGCACTGGGGCAATTTCAAGATCGCGGCAGTCAATATCGTCCTGTGATTTTTGTCAAAGACGATACGCAACGCCAGATAGCGGAAGCGGCTAAGGCTGAATTGGCTGCTTCTGGGCGTTATTTGCGGCCAATCATCACTGCAATTGAACCTGTTGCGACTTTTTGGCCAGCCGAGAACTATCATCAAGACTTTTATAAAAAGAATCCGAAGCGCTATCAGATGGTTGAACGGACGCGCCGCCAGTTTCTTCAATTTCAGCGTGCACAAGGCAACCTGCGGGTGATGTTGAAACGGCGTAAAAAGGCATAAATTCTTGCAGTCAAATGGCAGTTGTTGTTGAAACGGAGGTAGTGGCCTATGCGGGAACCGATACGACATTGGATGCAAAAAAATATGCCTGATCTTCACGGCAGCTATGCGGTCGTAACAGGTGGTACCAGCGGAGTTGGGTTTGCAATGAGTGCTGCTTTGTTGCGGCACGGGGCGACGGTGATCATCGTTGGCAAACAGGCATCAAAAGGCGTCACTGCTGCAGCCAAGTTAAGGGCGCAAACCGGTCAACAAAATGTCACGTTTATGGGCGCTGATCTGGCGGATCAAGCAGCCACTAAACACTTAGCCAACCGCCTGCTGAGGATGCTTCCTAAGCTGGATATTTTAATCAATAATGCCGGTGTGATGATGCCCGCTAAACGTACCTTGACCCGTGACGGTCTCGAGCTGATGTGGGCAGTGAATTATTTTGCCGGATTTATCTTAACAATCGAACTGATGCCGCTACTATTGCGATCGGATCATGCCCGTGTGGTTAACGTTGCCTCAATCGCCATGGGTCGACCACATTTGACCTTTAATCAGTTTGATGGCCATGACTATCGCCCTTGGACGATTTATACGACTACCAAGCTGGCGCAAGCGATGATGGTGGTTAAGCTCAATCAGCTATTGACAGAGGCAGGACAGTCGGTGACCGTGACTGGCTCAAGTCCGGGATTAGCCGCAACGAGTTTGAAAACAATCAGCTCAAGGAAAACTGCGTGGTTGATGCGAATGGGTGCGTTGAGTTTTTGCTTGCTGCCGTTTCTCCGGCAATCGCCAGATCAGGCGGCATTGCCAGCACTGTATGCGGCAACCGACCCCAATGCGCAAGGCGGCGTGATTTATGCACCACATGCATGGCGTGGTTTGCGAGGTTACCCAGCATTATGGGCTTGGAATCAGCGGCCCGAATTACACGATCAGAAGTTGCTTGATCGTTTATATCGGGCTTCACGCAATGTAACTGGTGTATGACTGCCATTTTGGGCACGTTAGATTTTCTAAGAAGCGACTTTGCTAATGCCCCAAAAGCATCATTTCTGCTGATCCCATGCTATTTTTGCTGTGATTAGCGTTGTGTAAGCGGTTCACCTAAAATGGCACATGTAGTGGTGAGCATACTCGCTAACACCAATATATTGTATATTCAAGACTTACATTTAAAAAAATTTGTTGCATAATAGAGCATAGTCGTTGTCAGTGCAACGAAAACGAAAGCTTAAGGGAGTCTTGTTTGTGCAAACATCTGGGAATTATTTTAGTTGGTTGATGCATCAGTTGAAGGGGTGGCCGCAGCAGAACTATTATTTGTTCTGGTTTGCTTTTGGGTGTCAGTTGATGACCCTTGTAGATGCTAAGATAACGCCCGTGACTATCATTACTTTTATTGGGACAACTTTGGGTGTGCTTTGCGTCTTGGCCATTAATGCCACTAAAGCAGTCAATGGGTGGTTAGGTCTTTTGAGTGCCGCATGTTTTATCTATGTCGGCTTTATCGCCCGCAATTATCTATCAATGTTTGAACAGCTAGCCTATGTGGTGACACTTGATTTGCCAGTTTTGATTAGCGTTCGGACTTGGAATGATGATACTAAGAACAACTTGAAGACATTCAATGCCCAGAAATGGATGCTGTCAATTGGCTTTACGTTGATTGTGTGGGCGGTGAGCGCCTATTTGATCGGCCAGTTTACCAATGATCCGCGGCCAATTTTTGATGGTATGGCTTTTGCGATTTCATTGACTGGTGGGATTGTTTGCTTCCTGCGATACAACAATCAGTACTTCTGGTGGTTGTTCAGTGGCGTGGCTCAGCTCGTTTTATGGGCCATTACTTTTGCGCAAGGGGATGCCAGTTTAGCGATGGCGATTAATGCCAGCATTTACGTCATTAATGATATTTTGGCCTTCACGGTTAGCCCATGGTTCAATCGGGGCCGCAAGCAGCTGGGTCTAAAAACGATCTAAGTGGTGCTTTAGCTGTGTTTGTGGTAATGTTTGTTGTTGGCGCAACATAATAAACATAATTGAGGAGCGAGAACTGTGATCTACATTTTAGGCAGTATTGGTGCAGGAAAAACGTCGCTGACAAAAGTTTTGTCAGAAGATATGCAGGCACCGGCATATTATGAAGATGTTGAAGGTAATGGCATGATCGCCAATATGCTGCAAAAATTTTATGGTGCAGGCGTTGAGAGTCGTAAGCGAACCGGCGCGATGTTGCAGATTGCATTTCTCACGTTCCGTTACCAGCAATTGAAGAAGGCTGTGACCCAAGAAAACGCGATCATGGATTCTTCGCTTGAATCAGACTTCGTGATGGCCTCGCAGTTGCATAAACACGGTGAAATCGATGATGTTGATTTCAATGTTTATGTGACACTGTCTCAAGAGATGCAAAGTAATGTCAATGGCAGTCCTTGGAACGGTTTTCCTGATCTAGCAGTTTATCTGAAAATTGATCCAGATCACGAAATTGACGAAATTCAAAGTCGTGGTCGCGATATGGAAGATATTCGCGAAAAGCCGGAGTTGGTCGATTACTATCGGCGGGTCAACACAGCTTATCGTGATTGGGCGAAGGGGTATACGCGCTCGTCCATGATTACAATTGATCGTGATCGTTATGACTTTATGCACTCAGCAGCTGACCGTGCCAGTGTGTTAGATCAAATTGAAACCAAGCTTGTTGATCTCGGCAAATTATCCCCGCAAGCGTTTGATGCGTTGCAAGCGCAACATGCAGATGGGCCGATTTCTAAGTTTGCATGATTTCCAGTTAAATTGTTAGAAACAACGACCTGTGTCATCCTCATTTTTAGGGGATAACACAGGTCGTTTTTGATTTGTTTCATAAAACATGTTCACAAACACAGCAACTCGGTCGATTCACGCGATGCCATCTATTTTCGATTGCAAGTTCAGTCTATGATATGCTTATGTTATAAGAAGCCATGGTTCGAAACCCTAACTATCATTGGTTGTCAGTAGGGTAAAGGACACTGACCCCACTAGAAGGAGGAACTCATTCGTGACAATTTATGATCAGCACATGCATACCTTGTATTCATTTGATTCCGAAGCCCAACTCCGTGATTACTTAACGCAGACAAAGGCGCCTGTCGTGACAACAGAACATTTAGAGTTTGATAATCCTGATGATGGCGGCCGGGATAATCTGCCTGATTATGCTAGGATGAAGGCAACGCAGGCGGCTCTGGCCGAAAAATTTCCGAACGAATTCTTGCTTGGAATCGAAGCCGGCTATTTTGCTCCTGCCGATGCTCGATTCCGACAGTACTTGGACAACCATGACTTTGATTTGACACTTTTGAGTTTTCATCATGATGGTCATTACGATTATCTGGATGAGCAATTGATCACCATGCCAGCTAAACAGCAGCTTGAAGATTACTTTGAACGGATGCTCGCTGGCCTCAAACGATTTCATGATGCCGACGTCTTGGCACACTTTGACTATGCCTTGCGCCGATTTGACATCACACCGGACCAGCTAGAAGCTTGGGGCAAGCCGTTGTTGGATCAAATTTTTACCATTGCCGTCGAAAATGACTTGGCGTTGGAGTTGAATACGAAGTCAATGTATCGCTGGGGCAATGCACCACTGTATGATCAGGCGATTGCTTGGTATCAAGCAGCGGGTGGTCACTTGTTTACTATTGGCAGTGATGCGCATGAAGGACCGCAATACGAGGCAAACTTTGCTGATGCGCTAGCGATGCTTAAACGTCACGGGGTAAAAGAAATCGCCACGTATCGTCAACATCAGCGGACAATGGTACCGATTGAGCCGCCAGTGATTGATGCTGATAATGCTTATTAATGGCAACAGGGTGAGGACATCATTCACAGCTTTGAAAAATAAAGACGCCCGATTTTTCCATTTGCAGGGAAAATCGGGCGTCTTTCGTTTTCTCATAGATAACTGTCGGGATTTAAGATCTCAGTGCCAAGGCGGAGCAATCGTAGGCCAGATGGGGCTCAGCCGTGAAAACAACACAGCGACCGGGCTTGGAGCTGATGTTGTTAGGCGACTTCGAGACCGCAGGTTTTGCGGGCTCGAAGCGCCGTCTCCGCTTTAGCTTCGCGTCGCAAGCCCCAGCTGGCCGGAGATTGCGGGGTTTGGCACGGCAAAGGATTTTTTTTAGCCTAGATTGTTTCTTCAAAACGCCGTGAAGCGCTTATTTCAGATAGGCGTAAACAAAGTTGAAACTGTTGCCCGGACTCGTCTTCAGATCATGGATCTTCGGATTAACCATGCGTGCTGAAACGAGTTGATACAGCGGGATGGCACCGGCTTGATTGACCAGCAACTGTTCAGCTTCAGTCATGTCCTTGAAGCGGGCAGTAGGCTTGTTAGCATCCGCACCGTTACTCTTGGCCATGAGCTTGTCATAGTCAGCATTTTGCCACTGGCCATGGTTGTATTCACTGTTACTCGTGAACAAATCGAGATAGGTGTTGGGATCTGGATAATCCGCCCCCCAAGTACTGAGGACCATGTCAAAATCGTGGGTGGCAGCGCGCTGCTGACGGTTCTTAGCTGGCACACTGGCGATACTGATTTTGAGGCCTGGCAAATTCTCTTGCAAAGCACCTTGAAGATATTCTTGAGTTGCCTTGACTGCATCAACATCATCACCTAGCAGCTCAACATCAACTGTTTTGGTGCCAACTTCTTTCAGGCCTTCTGCCCACAATGTTTGAGCTTTCTTCTTATTGTAAGTCGTGATGGCCTTCGTGTTCTTGGCGACCGCTGTCGCATAATCGGTGCTGCTGTCCGGCAGCTGGCTGAGATCAGCCGGGGTAATGTCACGGGCGACAATAGAACCGTCGGCTAACACATTTTTAACAAAAGAGTCGCGATTGATCGCCATGGAGATGGCCTGGCGAATCTTGGTATTCTTGAATGCCGGGACCTTATTTTCATTTAATTCAAGGAAGTAAGTCCGGGCCCGTTTAGTGGCAACATAGCCAGTCTTGCCCTTTTGTTGGGCAGCGAGCTGGCCGGTTAAATTGGCATCGTCAAGCTTACCAGTGCGATATAGGTCAAGTGCCGTATTGGTATCCTTAACTACCTGAACGTCAATTTGCGTCAAATGAACATTCTTTTTGTTCCAATAGGTGGTATTTTTAACTTCTGTCCATTTATCGCCAGTGCCGGTCCAGCCTTTGGATTTAAAAGCGCCGTTCGACAAAGTATATTGCGACTTGGTACCGTACTTGGCGCCCCATGCCTTAACCTTCTTAGCAGGTTGCGGGAAAAACGCAACGTTATTTAACAAGCTATTGAAGTAAGGAATCGGGTGTTCAAGCGTGACTTCTAAAGTTTTATCATTAATAGCCTTGATGCCCAGATCTGTTGCTGGCTTTTTGCCTGCACGAATGTCGTCCGCATTCTTGATGCCAGAGTACATGTTGGCCTGAGTGGACTTGGTAGCTGGATCAACGGTTCGCTGCCAAGCAAAAACGAAATCTTGGGCTGTAACCGGGGTGCCGTCACTCCACTTGGCATTGCGTAACGTAAAGGTGTAGGTGAGGCCATTATTTGTCGGCTTCACGATTTTGGTCGCCATGGCTGGTTGCAGGTCGTGACCGTAGTATTTATATAACCCGTTCATGGTATCAATGATAGCCTGTCCAGAGACACCTTCAGATGCTTTACTTGGATCAAGCGTTTGCAACACATCGGCTTCCATTCGGTGCCAGACCTGTTGCTTGCTGGAACTAGAACTGTCCTTGCTCGATTGGGTACCGCATGCAGTCAGTACAAAAGTGAGTGCTGCAGCAGCAACCACAAGCCATTTTTGTTGTGTTTTCAAATCATGCCCCTCCAATTTGTAAGCTGTTACTAGAATAGCAATCTCCTTACAAAAAGCAAGTGTTTTGTATGAACTGATGCTTTTTGAATGACAGCTTAAAAACCCAGTTCACGAATGGACTAGGCAAAGGCGTGATCTTAGACGTTGTGGTCGCGAAAGGTGAGCGTGACAGCAAATTGTTGCCTGTCTGCTTGCAGCGTCATTTTCCCGCCAAGCGTGGTGGTGAGTGATTGCACGATGCTCAGACCCAAGCCGACGCTTTGGGTTGTCCGAGCCGAATCGGTTGTGTAGAACCTGTCAACGAGCTGGTCAGCATTCGCAAGCGGTTTGTCGGTGTTGTTGGTGAAGGTGATGGTCAAGTGCTGCTCATCTTGGCGAACGAGCGTGACACTAGCCTGATTCTTGGCATATTTTAGCCAGTTACCAATAAGATTTTGGAAAACTCGGCGCATCATCGTCTCATCGGTTGTTAAAACAAGATTGGGCGCGATTTTTGGGGTTACCTGCATACCATTGGCCGTCAATTGGTCAAAATAATCAAATAATTCAGTTTCGAGTAATTTTGATAAGTTGATAGGTTTTAGCTTTAACGCCGTGGATTTTTCCTGAATGAGATTGAAGTCCATCAGGTAATGTAAGTAGTAATTAACAGACCGCAAATTGTGTGCCACGCGGGCCAGCGATTGTTTGGCGTCGGCGTGCGGATCGCGATTTAGAAGTTGAACGTAGCCAGTTGCGACGGTCAGCGGGGTTTTAATATCATGCGTCAAATTCAGCAACATCTGATGAATCTTTTTTTCTTGCGCAATTTGCTCAAGCCGCAACTGGCGGGTGGCATTCAGATTGTCATTAATCCCAGCTGCGAGTTTACGAACCAAAGGAAAATTGGTATTGGTTGTCACCCCAGCGTTAGTCTCGATGTGATTAATATAGGTGAGTTCGCGATTGATACGGCGGATATCGATGATGATCAACAAAAGAGTGATCGCCAATACAAGACAAATGACGCTGAGTCCGATGATGATACCAAGCATAGCCTTCTCCTTTGAAAAACATTTTTCGATTGCTAGCAGTTATCCTTAAAAATGATCCGTAGCTAACTAGCTATATCAACCGAACGCCGATGCCCCAGATTGATACAATATACTTCGGATCTTTTGCCAGATCATTGATTTTGGTGCGTAAATTGCTAATGTGCACGTTCAGCGTATTATCTGCGTTCATGAACGGCTCGCCCCACACCTGCTCATATAATTGTTGTTTGTCGAAAACTTGATGGGGATCGCGCATCATCAACGCCAGCATCGCATACTCTTTTTTCGGCAGGGTCAGCGGTTGATTGTTGACAGTAACCGCATGACGTTTGAGATTCAGCGTGATTTCACCAACCTGTAAGTGATCTTGTGCTTTAGCCGATGGTGCAGGCAACGTTTGACGCAACTGCACCTGAACCCGAGCCAATAACTCGTCAATGTCAAACGGTTTGGTTAAATAATCATTGGCGCCTTGTTGCAGAAGCGCGACAGTTTTTTGCTTGTCTTGAATGGCGGTAAGGACCAAAACTGGCACGCTAGACGTTTTGCGAATGGTCGTCAAAACACTTTCACCGGTGACGTTTGGCAGCATTAAGTCAAGAATAATCAAGTCAGGTGCTTCCTGATGAAATTGTGCTAAGGCACTGATACCGTCATAAGCTTGGATCACAGCGTAGTAGGGTGATAATACATCTCTTAACAAGGCTTGAATATCTTGATGATCTTCGACAATTAAGATTTTGCCCATGCTGTCACACCTCCTAAACGCGTTCACCAGCCCAGAAACCTGCGTGTAAGGACCTTGGACGCAATGGCCAAAGTGCGGCCATCACACCCAAGGCCACTTACACTCCGGTTTCTAACCGGGCTGGTTCACGCTCTCTTAAACGCGTTCGCAGCCGCAGAAACCTGCACATAAGGACCTCAAGTACGATGGTCAAAGTGCGACCATCGCACTTGAGGCCACTTATGCTCCGGTTTCTAACCGCGGCTGCTCACGCTCTCTCCTAATAGTGTAAGCTATAAGAGCAGTTTTTCACAATTTAGGTTTAATTAAGGATTCATTATATAGCCAGTTAAGAAAGGCCCGTTAAGCTGATTTTGTAAGCAAAAAGCGGTGACAAAATGGTGGAGGGAGATTGCTATGACACAATCAGTGTTAACGATTGAACATGTTAGCAAACAGTTTGGGCGTTTTCAGGCATTAGATCAGGTCAGTTTCACAGTTGAAAAAGGGGATATTTATGGCTTAATTGGCGAAAACGGGGCGGGTAAGACTACTTTAATGCGGTTGATTACCGGCTTGTCACCGATGCAGCACGGAACCGTCACATTACTAGGTGAGCAAGCTGGTCACTATCAACATGCACTTAGTCGAATTGGAGCTGTGATTGAAAGCCCAGCAGCGTTTGAGAAGTTGACCGTTTACCAAAATTTGCGGTTGTGCGCAATTCAACATGGCATTCAAGATAAACAGGCCATCACGGAAGCCATTGATTTTGTGGGACTCAAAGCGAAGCAAACCACCAAAGTCAAACATCTTTCTTTAGGACAGAAACAACGACTAGGTTTGGCGTTAGCGATTTTACCGCGTCCGGATTTTCTGATTCTTGATGAACCGATTAACGGCCTTGATCCTTCGGGTATTATGGAATTTCGCCAATTATTGAAACGCTTGAACGAGGAGCAGCAGACAACCATTCTAATCTCCAGCCATATTTTAAGTGAGTTGTATCAAGTGTCCACCCGATTTGGCATTATTCATCATGGACGGATGATCAAACAACTGACCAAGGCTGAGCTGGATAAAGCCAATCAATCAGGCTTAGCGGCTACCGTTGATGATACGGCACTGGCAGCACAGGTTTTGGATCAACATGGGTATCAAGATTTTGACATCATTGACGATCATCATCTTTTGTTGAGACAACCGGAAGTTAATGCAGCGGGGGTGAACCAATTGCTTGTGACCAGTGGCGTGGGTGTTCAGGATATCAGTCATCAAGCTGGATCACTGGAACAATTTTACATGCAGTTACTGGGGCAAACAGAGAAGCAGGAGGGGCAAGCATGATTAATCAAATTCGGGCCGACTTCTATCGCCAAATCCATACAACGGGCATGTACATCATGCTTGTGCTGACGATTATCTATGCGGCCACGACAACCTTGGGACAGAGTGTTGGCGGCGTGACAGTGCGTGGCGACAGTGGTCAATTTGCCCAAGTTGGGGGTAAATCGTGGTCAGTTTTAACTGGCATTAAAGTGGCGAATATGGGTGAAACGATGCTACTTTACGTTTTTATCGGCGTTTTTGTCATTGTTTTCGGGTATGAGTTCAGTCAAAAGGTTTACAAAAACACCTTAATCTCGGGTATCTCGCGGTTAGCGTTTGTCCTAGCCAAGTATTTGGTGATGTTACTGGACTTACTGCTACTATTCGCTGTCAATTTCCTAACCGTACTGATGGCCGGACTTGTTGCTGGACGCCCATTAGGCGGGAGCTTGGGAACATTGTTTGGAACCTTTAGTCTGAGTTTCGTGGCTGCGACCTTCTTTGTGAGTGTGATCTTCAGCATTGGCGTGTTCCTGCTGGTATTAACTGGGTCGATTATGATACCGGCGATTGTGGTGGTGGTCTTCCCCCTCATTGTTAGTGTGCTCCATGTACTCGGTGAGTGGGACTGGATTAAATATATCGACTTCTTCGGCGTCGCCCAAAATATCGGCGTCGGTGGCATGAAGGTTAGTGCATTGCCACCGTACATCGCTGTCAGTTTAGTGCTATTGGTTGTGATGATTGGCTCGTCAGCATTAATGTTGCGAAACAAAGAACTGTAACTGACTTTTTAAGATTTAAAAATGATCCGCATTTTGGCTAGTTGGCCTTGTGCGGATCTTTTTTTAGTTGCCTGCTAAACAGTCTCGATTAATTGGTTGAAAATTTCCAAAAATTTCTGAGCAGCGCCAGACATTGGGACGTTTTTCGTCCAGATTAAGGCCATCTTGGTGGTTAGTGTCGGAGAAAAGGGAATGAATTTTAGCTGCATTTCATCATGGCCGATTAAATGGCTGAGACCGACAATATACCCGGAACCGAGTTGAGCAAGCAGACCAGCATTGTAAATCAAGTTGTAGCGAGCCACGACTTGATTAGGGTTAAAAGCGTGGCCGGCCCAATCAGTGAGCATTTTGACAACAGGTTCGCGCTCCGACACGATCAACGCCTGACCCCGAATCGTTTCTGGTGAAATAGCGGTTTGCGCCGCTAGCGGATCAGAAATGGGGATGAGCAGTCCCCAGCGATTTTCACCTGGAATCCGGCGATAGGCATATTTATAAGTGTCAGCCGGATCAATCACGACCCCAAAATCAAGTAAACCATGGTCTAACCGCTCCTTAATATCATCGGCATTGCCGCTGTATAGCTGCAGTGTCACATCAGGAAAAGCAGCGATCAATTGTTGCGCTGCCTTTAACACAATCTGATTAAGTCGTGACTCGCCAAGACCAATTGCCAGCGTACCGCTGACGGCATGGTCATCGACAATGTCTGCAACCGCAGCGTCTGTCAACGTGAGAATTTGTCTGGCGCGATTCACCAAATACGTCCCATTAGCGGTTAAGCTTATTGCCCGACTTTTTCGGTTAAACAGCTTTGTACCGAGTTCTGTTTCCAACTCCTGCATTTGCCGCGACAAAGCAGGTTGCGAAATATGGATGGCATTGGCAGCGGCCGTAATCGTACCGGCGTCGGCAATCGCCACGAGATAGCGTAATGTTCGTAATTCCATGAAAAGGCCTCCGATACATAAGGAAATATCATAATACTATATGCTATATAAGCATTATACATTTTAAGCCATCGGACCGATAATAAACTTAAACATTGAAAGAAGGCATTCGTCATGAATGACAAGAATCAAAACGCCGGATTATTCGGCTTAGGTGAAGCTAATACCGCTTACCAACAGTATTTTACGGGCAACAGTTATCTGAATGGTTTGGTCGCCGCGGCAGATGAGATCGATGTGACTGTTGCCAACGTGACATTCGAACCTGGTTGCCGGAACAATTGGCATATTCATCACAATGGTTTTCAGATTTTACTGGTCACAAGCGGTGAGGGCTGGTACCAGGAAGCCGGTAAGCCAGCACAATTGCTGCATCCCGGTGATGTGGTCACGATTCATGAAGGCGTGAAGCACTGGCACGGCGCAACTAAGGACAGCTGGTTTAGTCATGTGGCGATCACCAAAGGTACTAGTGAATGGTTGGAACCTGTATCGGATCAAGCTTATGCGCAGCTAACGGAGGAAAAATAAGATGGCAAAACAAACAGCAGGACGCAAACAGTTGGGAAAATTTGCCCCACAGTTTGCTGCATTGAATGACGATGTTTTGTTTGGGGAAGTTTGGGCAAAAGAGAATGAACTGTCTGCCCATGATCGCAGCATGATCACGATTGCTTGCCTTATGACCAGTGGCGATTTTCCACAACTCAAAGCCCATTTACAATTAGGAAAAGAACACGGACTGACGAAAGAGGAAGTCGTTGCTGAAATCACTCATCTCGCTTTTTACGCCGGCTGGCCAAAGGCGTGGTCTGCGTTTAATCTGGCGAAAGAAGTGTATGGTGAATGATAAACGTCCTCATACTTGGCGCTGCCAGTCAGATTTCACGCTTTTTAATTCCAGATTTGTTGGCAGATAAAACTGTGAACCTAACGCTATTTGCCCGCCAAGCACCGCAACGGTTGGGGCAATATGCAGGTGAGTCACGTGTGACGTTGGTTGACGGCGACTGGAATCAAGAAGCCGATATTGAACAGGTTATGCCGAATCAAGACATCGTTTTTCTGGCAAGTTCCAGTCTCGTCGGTAATCAAAATGTTGTCACAGCGATGAAGCATACCGGTGTCCAACGGTTGATTGTCGCAGGCGGCCTTGGGATTGACGATGAAGTTGCCGGCAAGTTTGGCAACTGGAATGCGCGGATGATGGGAGATTACACACCATACAAACAGGCCGCAAAGGTGATTTTAAACAGCGGCTTGAATACCACTTATCTTCGCATGACATGGTTATACGACGAAAACGGCAACGAAAAGTATCAAATCGTGCCAGAAGGCCAGCCATTGCGCGGAACTCAGGTAACACGTCAAGCAGTGGCGAAGTTAGTGACTGCCATCGTGAGACACCCTAGCTTATACCAATACGCAAATATTGGCGTTGTTGAACCGGGGACTGAGTGGGACAAACCATCGTTTTATTAAAGTTGCATGATTCATCTGAACCACCGATCAATTCGCAAATTAGAATTGATCGGTGGTTTTTTGAGATGCTACCTTGATGCTAGCTGATTAGAGCACTGGGGTTGTCATTCAGGATCAAAAGAATTACGCTTGTTCTATGAATATCGAACAAGCAGATCAAACAATGGCGAATATTTTTAAAGTTCTAGGTGAACCGCATCGAATTGAGATTTTGCGTATCCTTTATCATGCTGGTCGAGAATTGACGTGCTCAGAAGTCAGTGCCCAGTTAAATTTGAGTAAATCGACAGTGTCGTATCATTTTCGAGCTATGCGATTAGCGGGCTTGACGAATACGCGCCAAGTAGCACAAATCAAGTATCTGTCTATCAATACGACAGCTTTTGATCGGTTTTTACCGGGGTTTTTAGCGACCCTGTAATTTTTGGCTTGCTTGTTCGATATTCATCGAATAAAGGAGATGTACCACATGCTTAAATTATTTTATGCTTCAGGAACCAGTGCAATGGCGCCGCATATTCTACTGACTGACGCGGGACTTAATTTTGAGTTGGAAAAGGTGAACTTAGATCAAAAAACTTGGCGCGGTGGCGATTACGATCAAATCAACGCCAAGTCTTATGTGCCGACCTTGCAAATAGCGCCAGAACAATACTTAACAGAATGTGCTGTGATTTTAGAGTACATTGACTTTCAAGCCCGACAAAATGATAGTAGCAATTATGCCACAGATGAATACTGGCAGGAGCGGGTGTGGCTCAACTATATTGCCACAGAACTCCACAAAAACTTTATTTCGCCTTTTCGGAAGGGTAATTGGCTACCTAATACGGATGATAGCAAACGGTTGGTGTGGCAGCGAGTTGCCCCGCGACTAGCTTATGTTGAAGCACGGTTTCAGGGACCATGGCTAATGGGGCAGCATTTTTCAATGACGGATCCTTATCTGTTTGTCATGACAAATTGGATGCACCGGCTTGATTTTTCATTTGATCATTTGCCAAAATTAAAGGCCTTTGACGAGCGAATGCGACAACGGCCAAGTGTGCAGGAAGTTCTGCGGGTGGAAGGGAAGCCGCACAGCGTTACTGATGGTTAATGCGGGTGAAGCAGTGACGCTTGTGTCTTTCTTGTGTCCGAACGACACTATTGACAAGGTCTGCTTGAACGAGACTCATGCTTCAAGTAAACTTGTCGGTACTTTTACAGATCATTGATGTTCAAAATGAGTGAGACAGAGCCATCAATTTTGCTGATAGTAAGCTATTCTGCGATCACAATCAGGAGTAAACTGTTGGATTTAAATGAAGACTTTTTCAAACATTATCATTACAAAACAGAGTTGGTGGCAATTTGCCGACAGCATCGTTTACCTGCTGGTGGTACAAAGGCGGTATTAAATCAGCGTTTGCAAGCATTGGTGGCAGGGCAGCCGCTTGACACACCAACGAGCAAGGTTAAACGACTGGCTAAACCTGTTAAGGAATTATCGGTAACGACGCCGCTCGCGAACTCTGGATTTTCCTTCAATGCTGAGGCGCGACAATTTTTTGCTGCGTACTTTCATGTCAGCAAGTTCGCATTCACAAAGCCTATGGCCGTTCTCAAACGTCAAGCGGAAGCGCAACCCCAATTAGCATTAACGGTCGCTGATTTAATTGACGTTTATCAGGCAATTCGCAATTCAAAAGCTCGCCAACAATTTCTCGCGGAAAATGCCGAAGAAAAAACATATGAATGGAATCGTTTCGTCCATGACTTTTTTGCTGATCCGGCGACTAGGCAATTTCGACCGCGCCTAAAGGTTGCCGCGATTCTTTGGCAACATGTCAAGCAATCAACCGCACCCAAGCAATACGTCCATAGCTTGTTGCAGGCTTATCATGAGGATATTGCCGGTTACGTTCAGGCCTCTTCAGAGATTGATCAATGAAACATTGAGCAATCATCCACAGCCCTCAAACAGGCCAACAATGCCATATACAGCGGCAATGTTGGCCTGCTTCTTATGGGTAATTATTATTCGGAATCTGAAAAAGCACATGTCTTAAAAGAGAATGATGACTCATAGTATTTGTTCAATTCGCTATTTGTTTTCTGTATAATCGTAACCATAAGTAAACGAACCTTCTTATGATTTTTTGGCGACTTGGTAAAATTACTGCAGGGAATGGCATTTGGGGGATTTTGGAGGAAGGAATGCAAATTAAAGCAGGGACGGCCGATCAGGGATGGGCTTTAGAAGAAAAACTGGACGAATTTAATCGGCATCAGCATCCCTTCAACGGAGCAGGTGCCGACGAGTCATTTGCGTACGTCATCAAAAAAGGTGACCAAGTGGTTGGCGGTGTCGCGGCGAGTTCGGATGACAATGCGATTGGTTATATCGAGTTGCTCTGGGTAGATGAAACCTTTCGGCGACAGGGGCTAGGACGTGTCTTGTTAGCGACTGTCGAACAAAACTTGCAAGCTGCTGGTTGCAAACGGGTGCGATTAGAAACTTTTGATTATCAAGCACCAGCATTTTATCGTGAAAACGGCTATCACGAATTTGCCAAACTTAATTACGACTATGCCGGTGTGATTGAATATTTCTTCGTCAAAATGTTATCGCTGCCAATCGGCTACGACATACCACCGGCTTTTTCAATTGAAGTAGCTGAAGACCTAGCGATGGAAGCCATTGAGAATAAGCTTCACGCCTACAATGTGAAAATGAAACCACTACTGCAAGAAAAAATGGGTGTGACTTTTACTTTTTTAGCGGAAGAAAATGGCCAATGTATTGGCGGCATTTTCGGTTACAGCACCATGTATAAAATCGGCTATATTGAAAGTCTATGGGTAGCTGAAACGAACAGACATGCAGGTGTTGGCACGGCTCTCGTTGATGCTTTATTAAATGCCTTAAAAGATTTTGGCTGTCCGATTGTTCACCTCGATACCATGTCGTATCAAGGGGCGGCGTTTTATAAGGCACTTGGCTTTGAGCAATTTGGCCAGCTGACCTACCCGGAAATTGACGCAGCAGAGTTTTTTTTCGTCAAACACTTAGTTTCAGTTGGAGAAAGGACAATAAATGCCAACAAATAAAGGTATCACAGTCGCTCGCGAAGAAGATCCAGATCTAAAGCAAGCAATTGTGCAGGCTGTTTTGGCCGATTTGCCCGAATGGTTTGGCTTGCCGGATGCAACTAACGCTTATGTTGAAGAGGCTGCAAAACTGTCTTTATGGGTTGCTTGCTATGAGGGTCAGGCGATTGGGTTTATCGATTATCGCCAAACCAGCAAGGCAAGCGGCGAAATCAGTTGTATGGGCATTAAGAAACACTTTCATCATCAAGGGATTGGCCATCAGCTGGTAAAGGCATTAGAAGCCGACGCTAAACAACATGCGCACTACCTGCAGGTAAAAACGGTTGATGAAGGTCATTATCCTGAATATGATCAAACCATCCGTTTTTACGAGTCAGTGGGATTTGAGCGATTGGAAGTTTTCCCGACATTATGGGATGCTTGGAATCCTTGTTTGGTGTTGGTCAAGAAGCTTTAATAAGCGGCCAAATCGCCCAGAACAAAGTCAATAAAAATCGCCATGCCTGACAGAACAGATCGGCTCGTGTAAACTTGATATGCGTAAGCGCATTCAAAACGAGGGATTAGTATGGTGCCATTCTTTCATGGGTCACGATGATCTCAGAATTATCCACATCCATTCTGTTGTACAACGTCAAGACTCGAACAATGACAGTAGCCATTTATACCGAAGTTATTCGTGGAAATTACGGCGTTGCCGCTGCACTATCAACGATTTTGACCGCGTTGACAGTGATTTCCTTGCTAATCTTCATGAAAGTTTCTAAGAATGGGGATATTGCGATGTAACCACAAAACTTCGTCGGAAATAGGACAAAAGGGAGTTGACCGTGACTGGTTGACTCTCTTTTTGCTGTGGAAGCGACTTTTGTTGGCAAAACTGGCTGAATATTCACATGAACGGAAAAAGATATATGTGGTGAACCTATTTACATCTAGTCTTAGAAACCATATAATATGGATATTAAAGCCGCAAGGAGGCAGAACATGACCAAAAAAATTGCAATTGTCGTTGATTCGGGTTCTGATGTCCCTCAAAGTGTTCTTGATGAAAATAAAAATATTGCAGTCGTACCGCTGAATATTACTATGAATGGGCATAATTACCTTGATGCAGTTGATATCACACCGGATGAATTTTATTCGGCGCTAGCAACGGCAGAAACATTGCCGCAGACTTCAAGTCCGTCACCGCAAGCTGCCAAAGAGGCGATGGATAGGCTGTTCGCGGCTGGTTATCAGCAAATCCTCGGTATCACAATTTCGAGCGCGTTGTCTGTGACGAACAACGTCTTTCAATTGGCCGCGCAAGATTTTCCCGCTGACACCGTAACCATTCTTGACACAAAAAGCATCGGCATTGGCAGTGGCATCCAAGCAGCCTATGCCGCATCATTGATCAATGCAGGGGAATCCTTTCAGGACGTGATTGCAAAAGTTCGTGCCTCAATCGTCAAAAGTCGGATTTATTTCTACGTGCCAACCTTGAAGTACCTCAGTGCCGGCGGTCGAATCGGCCGAGTGGCAGGCCTTGTCGGTTCGGTTTTGCACATTAAACCGGTGATCTCATGTGATCCAGAAGGCGTCTACTACCCGCTTTTTAAGGCGCGATCTGAAGAAAAGGCGATTCAGAAGTTGGTTGAACAAGTCAAACAGGATTGCCTAAATAGCACCCATTATCGTTTGGGTGTTGCTCATGGTCAAAATCCATCCTTGGTTAAAAAGTTGGCAGAAAAATTGCGCGAGGTGACTGGTCGACCGGTTGATTTTATTGGTGAGATTTCGCCGTCATTGGGGGTTCATACAGGACCGGGACTGATTGGTGCAACGATTCAGTCGTATTAAGCGTCACGAGAATGAGCCATGCTTCATAGACTTGACCTGAACTGACATCAAATTAACAATGCCCGTTTCTCAATATGTTGGGAAACGGGCATTGTTTGTTTTGCTTGATAGAATCTGTTACTCCAACCACTTATTCTTCTTAGCCATCTGCACTGCCTCAATTCGATTATGAACACCGAGTTTACTGAAAATAGCAGACAAATAATTGCGGACGGTTCCTTCCGAGAGAAACAGCGATGCAGCAATTTGTTTTGAGGATAAGCCGCTGGCGACTTCTGCCAAAACAGCGAGTTCGCGATCAGTAAGGGGATTGCTTTCAGCGGTCACCATATTCGTGACTAATTCCGGGGCATAAACCGTTTGGCCCGTCATCACTTTTCGAATAACATCAATCAAATCATCACTGGGGCTGTCTTTGAGCAGATAACCATTCACTTGGGCAGCAATAGCGCGTTCAAAGTAAGCTTTCTGCGCGAAGGTCGTTAAGATAATAATTTTTGTTGCTAACTGGCTGCCATGAATCTTATCGGCAACGTCCAATCCGGTTAACTTGGGCATCTCAATATCTAGAACGGCAACGTCCGGTTTGAGTTGCTGAATGTCCTGCCATGCTTTTGCACCATCACCAGCACTGCCTAGTACGTGTAGATCATCTTCCAAGTCTAGTAGCTGGGTGAGGGCGGAGTTTAACATACTTTGATCTTCCGCGAGATATAAGGTAATCATTGTGATAGCTGCTCCTTTGGTAAAGTGAGTGAAACTTGAGTGCCTTGGCGGTTGTGATTAATCGTAAACGTTCCATTAACTTCTTTCATACGTTGTTGCATGCCACTAATACCGTTTGATCCTGTGCGCTTATAACTTTTGGAATGGCCATCATCTTGAATCTCAACCAGATAGCCATTTGGATTCTGCTCAAATATCATCTCTACCTGATGCGCGTGAGCGTGGCGGATGACATTGGTGATAGCCTCAGAAATGACCGCACTCAGACGAATTTGTACTTTTGTCGGCCATTCAGCGGCCTCACTTTCGCCACTGGTTAGCAGAACGACATTTGCCTCAGCAAGATTCTTGCCTTGCATCAACATCATTTCGCTGAGGGACTGCTGGTGCAGATCGTTAACAATCGAACGGACTAACTGTAAGTCATCTCGACTAGTTTGTGCAATATCGTCTAACTCTTGAGCGACGCGGTCAGGCGCCTTCACGAGCAACTTTTTTGCTAATTCGGTTTTAAGCGTAATCATCGAAAAGCTCTGACCGAGCGTATCGTGCAAGTCTCGGGCGATTCGTTCGCGTTCACCGCGCCGGACAATTGCTTGAAGTCGCCGATTGGTTTGACGTAATTGCCGTTGATGGATAACTGACCGGGAAACAGTATAAGAGATGATAGGCGAAACAAGTGGAAAAATCAGATTAAACATATCAGGATTATTGATATTGATAATCCCGGGATGAAGCTGATTAACGCGCCATAAACTTACAAAAATGATTAAATAAAAAGCCGCGGCAAACCAACGGAAATATTTTCGTGGAAAACGGGCTAAGATAAAAGGAACTTGCCAACCAGGGTAAATAATCATGTAATTGTTGAGGGCAAAAATAGAGAAAATGCCTGCAATGGCGAGTTCAAGCGGAATCGTAACTGGCAGCCAATGATCGACCTCGTTCACTAAGATATAGACAATTAGAAACAGGATACCTAAACCTATCCAAAGCCAATCATTGATTGATTTTACTGGCACAAATTCTGACATGATGTACGGCAAATAGACCAGCCAAATATAGCTGGTCCATTCGAGATTTCTTAACCATGAACGGAGACTATGCCTCACCCAAAGCCACGCCCTTTCGTTGTTCGTGTTTGGTCATAGCAACAACTAGCAAACTGCCAAGCACAAACCAGACCACAATACCAACTAAATTAGTTAAGTCTACTGTAGCACGTGAAGTGAGTTGATTTAAGAGCTTGTTTACAAAGTAGGTTGGCATCTGTTTGCCAATAACTTGTAACCAGTTTGGCAGCATGGTGATTGGCCACCACAAGCCGCTGATAATCGCCATTGGAAAGGTGAGCAGGTTACTAGCAAGACTGAGCATTTCTTCGCGATGGATATACGACAATGCGATGCCGATCATGAGCACTGGCAGCTGTCCAATCAAAACGACACCAAGGAGTCCTAGCCATTGGTCGGTACCAAGGCTCACATTATTGACACCAACAGCAATGCTGCCTAACACGATGACTGAGAGTAAACTCATCATGAGCATCCAAAAGGTGATTGACACATAGTAGGGCAAAGTGCCATGCGGAGATAGTCTTAGAAAGGTTGTGAACCCCTTATCGCGGTCACGCTTTAAGATGGATGCAATGCTGAAGAAAGCATTAATCAAAATGCTATAAACAATCATCTGATCCATATAACTGATATTAAAATATTTAATTTCAGTTGCAGAGCCGCTGATCATCATTTTGGTATAGAGCAAATAAAATCCTGCGGGCATTAAGAGTGAGAAGAAAATAAACGAAGAATTGCGGACGACTAACCGCTTGCCATCAAAGGCCAGTTGCGCTAAGAGTGTTTTCATTTTTCTGTCTCCTGTTTAGTTAATTGTAAGAAGATATCTTCAAGTGATTCCCGACTGAGGTTGATTTGATGCAAACGATCAAGCATTGGGACGAGTGACTTAAGCGTTTGATCGCCATTGTTGCTATGGATCGCAAGTTTGGAACCGATACTGTGAACCTGATCAACAGCAGCGAGTCCTTTAAAGATGGCAGGTTGCAGATCGGTTTCAAAAGTAATGGTAGCGCCTAAATGCTTTTTTTGAAGTTGTTGGAGTGAGCCGTCAAAAGTGAAACGACCATCTTGTAAAATCAACAAACGATCAGCGACCTGTTGAATTTCTTCAAGATAATGACTGGTGATGATAATCGTTTTCCCTTGTTGCCGGAGTTGCTCGATTTTGTTCCAGAATTCTTTGCGTGCAGTGGCGTCCATGCCGACAGTCGGTTCATCAAGAAAGAGCAAATCAGGCTGACCAATTAAGGCAACGGCGAATGTAACTCGACGTAACTGACCACCGGAAAGACTGCCGAGCCGTTGCGATTTAAGCTGTTGCAGTTGCAGCTCTTCGAGTAATGCAGCTGGATCAAGCGCATCAGGCGTCTCGGCAGCAGCAAGAGTCAGAATATCCCCAACCGTGATGCTAGGAATGATCATGTCGCCTTGCAGCATTGAACCAAGTCGTGCCTTGATAGCAGTTGTACCTGGTTGTTGATCAAAAACCTTGACGGTACCTGTTCCCGATAGTAGTCCGAGCAAGATATTAAGTAATGTGGTCTTTCCTGCGCCGTTAACGCCAATTAAGCCGACAATTTCACCTGGCTGAACCGTCAAATTAATGTCTTTTAGGACTGCTTTATCACCGTAGCTAAATTTTAAATGTTCTGCTTGAATTACTGTGGTCATTTCGTCCACCTCCACCATTGATACTACGCGGTGGGTGGGCTAGCCAGTAGTCGCGAATGTCATGAATGGTATGTGACAAATGTCATGATCCCTATGAAAAAAGCCTATCTTTGAATTTAATCAAGCACGGTCAATAAAAAGCGGCTATCTGAAAGCTTAGTGAGGCTTCGCAGGTAGTCGCTTTAGTTGTAGCACACTATAACGGTATATCCGCACCTTGATGCAAGCCTTTCTTAGTCTGATCGAAACTTTTATCGGACTTAAAGGCCCCAATGAGCTGCCGCATGTTCATGTCACTGTCACGGATTTCAGGCATGGTAGGACGCAAAGTGGTACCGGAAACCGTGAGGCTGTATTGACTAGCAAGACTGGTAATAGGCGTTTTGGACTGATACATATTGTAGAAGGCAACCTGCTCACCATCAATCAGGGCATAAAACATATAGTCTGTCTGATTGACCGAAGGGATAAACTCAGAGAACACGATGAGTTTGCTGCTAGATCCCAGGACGAGATGATAACTGTAGGTTTCACTAGTACTGTTTGCGTAGTCAGCGACTTCGGATTGTTGTAAGCCGTTGAGGGTCCAGTAAGCCGTGAAGAACAAGGCCGCCCGGTCAGCATCTGTCAGACTCGCTAGCTCACTGGCAGGTGCAAGTGGTGCTGTTTTCATAGCATCAATCGGGTAGGTGGTGTCGGTATTTTGCGTCCATGAACTTGAAGTGGCCGATTCATTGGTGACTTCGGACGAGGAACTTGCAGTGGAGGCACTGCTGCTAGATACCGTCCTTGGTAGGCGCGTTTGTGAAGCCATCTCTGACGCGACTGGCAACCAGTTAAAGGCACCAGTTAAAGCCAGAAAAATGGCACCGACCATCAAAATGCCCTGGAGACTGATCCGGAGTTGATATTGTCGTTTCAACAAATGCTTCGGCGTCCAATAAAGGTCCGTTGCATCGCTATCATGGTCGTGATCCGCTTTCTCAAGTAGCTGAAATAACCACTGCGTCAGGTAAAACCAGATCATGCGACTGATCAACGCTAAGGCCATACCACCAAAAAGAAAGATGTTTTGAATCTCGTTGTTTGAGGCCGCGAGCATTTCGGCTAGTCGAAGTCCGAATGGTGACGTCATCAGGTCAGCGGAAAATACGTCTTGGTAATGCATGACAATTGCTGTTACGAGGCCAATTGCTGCGAGCACATCCAAAGCAATGGCAACGAGTCGCCAGTTGCGTTTGCTAGGATGAGATCGGTAGATACCGCGCACATAGACAATTCGGGCACCGCGGACTTGGCTAGGAAACATCATCTTGTGCTGCTCAAGCTGAATATCCACGATTCGGTTGGTGTTGAGATGTTGTAACGCGATCACTACTAAGACGGCAATCAGAAAAAGGCTGAGAATAAAATAGAAAATCATGGGGTTCTCCTTTGCTAAACAGCGGCTCAAGCAGATGGCGATCACTGGTTTTACAGATGCGGTGTAACGATCAAAAAAGTTGTTGACAGACATCATGATAATTAGATCTAGAAATAGCTTGTCGATCATTTTCTAGTCCTTGACCTTGATGTATACTCCAATGTTATTCTGATGACACGAAAAAAGGGGATTTTCTTATGAATATTAGGACATTTGCGCAACAATCCGGTGTTAGCAAAGATACGTTGAGGTTTTATGAAAAGACTGGCTTGATTGTGCCATCAAGGGGTGAAAATCATTATCGCGATTATACCCCAGATGATGTGGTTAAGTTGCAGATCACGCGAAATTTAAAAGCGGTTGGGTTGTCTTTAAATGAAATCAGCATGATATTGCGAATGTATGATGCGCCAGTGACAAAGGCTTGTCGCGAAGATACCTTGGCCATTTTGCAAAGTTATCGCGAAGTCTTTAAATGCCGGGCGAAGCTGGATCTTGCCCTTAGCAACATAGCGCTTGATATGACCACTGCCATTAAAATGCAGGCAGGGGATGATGCAATGATGACATTATTTAAAAAGATAGGGGCACTTAATGATTAAAACAATTGCAGACGGGATTCGTTTTCTGTTAGAAATTGCAACAGTTGTGTTATTGATCATCGCTGGGTTCAATAGTAGCGATCTTGTGGTTAAACTAACTGTGGGTGTGATAGCGCCGGTGCTCGGCATTCTTTTTTGGGGTCGGTTCATGGCCCCAATGTCGCTTCACAGGTTGCCAACAATTGGCCGGGTGATAACGGAAATACCCATATTTGGGGGAACGTCGTTGGCAACGTATTTGCTAACAACACATAAAGCCGCATTGATTTATGGCGGCATAGCATTGATAGATACTTTGATTGAGCATCTAATACCGTGAGTTGATTTAATTTAACTGGCTAGTAGGTATTTTGTCTTGGTTGGTGCATACTTAGGGGGGAAATGCTTTGTCCGGAAAAGCTCACAACGTACTGCTTTAAATCGGGTCAGGTCAACGAACTGACTGCCCGACTCATCGGCATGGCCTTTACCTCGGCTAATATTTTTGACACCGACTTGCCCCAACCGTTGACCCTCAATCCTTGGCAGCTCACGTCTATGCTCGACTTTCCACTGAAAAGCAAACAAGCCGTTGTCATCGAAAACAACGGCGTCTTTGCTTTACTACACCAAGAACATCCCGACTGGCCGTTAATCTTACAGTCTGGCAACGACTTTAACGAGGTTTATGTCCAACTCATCCAACGACTTGAGGCGCGGGGGATACGCTACGTTTATCTCGGTGATCTCGACAGCGCCGGTATTCAAATGGCCGATCAGTTTGCAAAGCTGTTGAAGCAAACATCAGCCGAAGAAGTGGCGGCGTTGCAACAACCAACCGATGTTCGACTTTGGTTAGCCGATCTTGGCAAAATAGACGCTCGCCGCACCAAGCAACGCAAGGTCGTCTCGCCGGTCTATCAAGCAGAGATGACGACGATTGCACTTTTTGGGAAGTTTATTGAGCAGGAACAGTTGATGGGGGTTTATGAGGTGCGGATTGCTGAGTGGCTTGAAACGACAGAAGTTTGATGAAAAGCTATTTGATAAAGGCCCTATACACATGAGGAGAAACTATGGTTACTTACACAATCAAAAACTATCATCCAGAAATGCTGGAAAGTTGGCTTCGTTGTCGCGCCTTGGCCTATATGCGAAGTTCGTTTCAAGATGAAATCACGGCTGAAAAAGAGCATGTTTCGGCTGACAATGGCATCTCATTAGTTGCCGTCAAGGATCAGCAGGTAATTGGTATTGCCGAGGCGATATTTTTAGATCATGGTGAGGCAAAGGCTGAGTCATATGGTTTGCCTCCAAACACTGTGCTTACAACACTTGATACGCTGGCGGTGCATCCTGATTATCAGCATGTCGGGATTGCCAAAGCATTGCTGACACATTTAAAGAAGCAACTAGAGTCGCGAGGCGGCGTTTTGCTAATTTATACGCTAGATGATGAGGCGGCAAATGGATTATACAAGACAATTGGCGCCAAACTTTGTTATAAAGCCTCAATTGTTCATGGCCACAGTCCCCACAATCACGTGCCGCAATGGACTGATTTTCAGGTGACAAAAGATGGAGAAGTTACTGTTTATGATGAACACGGTAATGAAGTCCCATATGGGCAAGATATGGAAACATACTATGTCGGTAAGGTCAGAAACTTCAAAGAGCTTACGAGTATTAGTGAAATTGTGACCGAGCATGTGTATACATTGGCAGTCTAAGCAAGATCCATCTTTATGTATTGATAAATGATTCAATAAACCTTGTTTACTGCAAAAATTAAGTTCATGTTTTTTCGTTAAAAGTTTGATCAATAAAATGACCAATCCGTAGTGATCGATCTTTGAGGACCGGTTGAATTTTACTTATTTAGCGGCTGTTGACCTAGCCAGGTACAAAATATCTTGCAGAACCGGTTTCACAATAGTGGTTGTTGAATAATTCATAACGTATGATGGCAGTTACGCTTCCTTTTGTGCGAAGAAAAAGCCAGAAATTCGGTTGAATTCATCTCACATGATGTTATCCCACTGTGCTTACATTGGGATAATTCGTGATATAATTAAGTTGTTAGATAGGAAGGAGTGGTTAGCAATGGCAGCCACAAAGAAGGAAACTCGCTTGAATATTCGTGTTGATCCTGAATTAAAAAGTGCTGCTCAAATCGTAGCAAATGATATGGGCATCGACTTGACCGCAGCTGTTACGATGTTCATGACGAAAATGGTGAAAGATCACGCCCTCCCGTTTACCCCAACAAGTCTACCAGTTGAAACCTTACAGGCGCTGAAAGAAGCAAAGCACCCAGAGCTGCTCAAAAAATACAGCACGCCTGATGACATGTGGAGAGACTTGAATGTATAGTCTGGTTCCGACGCCTACATTTAAGCGCGATCTAAAACGACTCTCCAAGAAGCATTGGCCGATGGACGAACTAAAGACGGCTGTTAATCTCCTAGCCGCTGGTACAAATGCTGAACTATTAAGCAAAAAGTATGCAGATCATGCCTTGTCCTCAAGCAGCGAGTGGAAAGGATATCGTGAACTATATGTTGACGGCCCTCGTGGCGACTGGTTGCTAATCTATAAAATTGAGCAGCAAGATCTTATTTTAACCCTAGTTAGAACCGGATCTCATCATAACCTTCTGGTTAAATAGAATTACGAAAGGCCGTCCAAAAAGGGCGGCTTTTGTGTTGTGGTCAACCAGCAGATTCATTCGTCAATATACACGTGACTTCACGCCAATCTTCAATCAGCGATTAGAAATCGCGAACTCGTCGGCCCAGTAAAAATGTTCAGCTATCGAGATGAGTTGGGTGATCTGGGGAAGTGAGCATCAATAAGATGCCAATCTTTATCATGCAGGTTTGGGACGAAAATTTAGCCCAATGGTGACACGGTTCATCACTTAAAACGGTGGACTATGGGTTACAACGGCCAACTAAAATATCGATTATCAATTCTTTGGTGACTAATAGAGTGAAGCTGCCACCTTTGCCTGACAGAAGAAATGCGTTGATTGGGTTCATCATGAAGGCAAATAAGGCGACTTATCTGGCGAATGACCGCGGCTTTGATGAATGGTATGTCAAACAGTATGAGCACTGGTTGGAACAGGAAGCTTCTGTTGGAAAATAGTAAGGGTTGCCGATGGCCGTCTATCAAATTCGCACGAAAACCATTTTGCTGGGTAAAACGCTGATTTTATGGCTTTAGTTTTGAGATGAGCGTAGGTTAAGCTTAAGATGTTCGTGGATGACTATTAGAAAGTTTTCAGTCACAGGACTAGACGGCTTTCTAGAGCAAAGCAGTTTCAAAACGGCACTTGAATTTGCAAAAAAATTGCTAGGGGTGGTTGCAGTGAACGGCAAACTTGGACCAATGCTTTACAAGGTTGGCGATATCGTTAACTGGTCAGACGGCACCGAGAAACATGTAGGCGAAATTATCATTGCTGATTTTGGCGGCTCATTGGAAATGTTGGGAGAGCAACATTCTTATGACATTAGAAGTGTGCTGAATGGGAAACCAACACTTGTCAAACATATTCCGGAAGCTTGGATCAAACAGCGACTTTCGACTAAACTTGAACGTCAAAAAGGTCTGGAAGAGTTGCGCGCCAAGGCAGCACAGTTTGACGATGACGCGTCTCGGACTGAATTTGATCCTGAAGATGGCTTAAACATGGCCACTCCAGATGGATATTATGAATTTGAAACGTATTCAGGAAGTCGTTATCAAGTTGCCATTCATGGGAAGAATCGGCAACTGATCCGAAAAAATGCCACAGCCGCTATGCGTCAGGACGGCGCCGCTATCGAGATCATCTATATGGAAATTATCCCGGGTCGATCGGGCTATCTTGTTTTAGAACCTTTGGGGGAAGGCGAGGTAACAACACGACTGACTTCGCAGGTCGTTCGTGTTTGGCGAATCGAAATTTCATGAGGCGGCTTACTTTCGACTTTTTGCCAAAATAGTCGGTTAGCCACGCATTGTGAGTGCGTAACGCTACCTGACGATCATTGTCATAAGCGACTTACCTTTTGAAATTTTTCGTGATCGAATCACCGAGCCAGAGTGGTTACTGATGGCATAAGGTTTTATATCAGGCAACTGGTTGTTATAATGGTGACTGCTGAATAACTAATTATCTTGACTAGAAATCGTGAGGAACAACAACTTGATTGAAGAACAAACTGTTCAATTAGTCCAACAAAGTTTAACCGGCATCACCGATCGACAGATCAATACCGTTTTGAATTTGATGCAAGAAGGCAACACGGTACCGTTTATCGCGCGTTATCGTAAAGAAATGACAGGCAGCCTTGATGAAGTACAGATTCAGGCAATTGAGGAAGCTTATAAACGTGCGACTGCTTTGCAAGATCGTAAAGCGGCCGTCATTAAAAGCATCGCCGAGCAAGGAGCACTGACTGCCAAGCTGGAACAGCAGATTCAAGCCAGTACCAAACTGCAAGATGTGGAAGATATCTATCTACCATACAAGCAGAAGCGCCAGACCAAGGCGATGGTGGCTAAGTCGCGCGGCCTTGAACCATTCGCCAAATGGTTGCTTGCTTTTCCAAACGGATCTCTTGAGCAGGAAGCCCAGAAGTACGTTGATCCAGCCAAAGAAATTGCCACCGTCCAGGATGTTTTAGATGGCGCCCACGAAATTTTGGCGGAGACTTTTAGCGAAATGGCTCCGATTCGTAACTGGGTGCGCAATTTTACCATGCGCACAGGAACCATTAGCGCGACAGTCAAAACGAAGGGCAAAGAACTAGACGAAAAAGGCGTTTATCAGCAATACTACGACTTCGAGGAAACCGTCAAGAAGATGTCCTCAACGCGTACGTTGGCGATCAATCGTGGGGAAAAAGAGAAAATTCTGACGGTTAAAGTCAAAGTCGACACTGATGCTGTCCTGCATTACTTCCATTTTAAAATTATCGACAATCGGCCCAGTACGGAAGCAACGGCGTTTATTGAGGACGCTTACGAAGATGCATACAAGCGATTTGTTGGGCCAGCGATTGAGCGGGAAGTACGGAATGCGTTAACAACTGATGCCGAAGAGAAATCCATCAAGGTTTTCGGCCAAAATCTGTACAACTTGCTGATGCAAGCACCAATCAAAGGCAAGGTTGTGTTAGGTTTTGACCCGGCATACCGCACTGGCTGTAAATTGGCCGTCGTTGATGAAAATGGTAAGTTCTTGGCTAAGGCCGTGATTTATCCGCATAAACCAGCACCAGAAAAAAAGCGTCAGGAAGCCGCCCCAGAACTCATTGCGCTGCTTGAAAAGTATCAAGTGACGATGATCGCGATCGGTAATGGCACGGCGAGTCGGGAATCCGAGCAATTTGTTGCCGAAACGTTGAAGCAGATCAAACGTGATGTTTTTTACGTGATCGTGAATGAAGCAGGGGCATCTGTTTACTCTGCGAGCCAAGAAGCGCGTGATGAATTTCCCGACTTGCATGTGGAACAACGCAGCGCCATCAGCATTGCGCGCCGCCTACAAGATCCGCTCGCCGAACTCGTCAAAATTGATCCAGAGTCGGTCGGTGTTGGTCAGTATCAACACGACTTGCCAAGCAAAGATCTGTCCAATGAAGTCGATGTCGTGGTCGAACGCGCTGTGAACCAGGTCGGCGTGAACTTGAACACAGCCAGTTACCAACTGTTGACGCACATTTCCGGCCTATCCAAGACCATCGCAACTAATATCGTGCACTACCGCGATGAAAACGGCCGCTACAACAGCCGTGCAGAGTTGAAAAAGGTGCCACGTTTAGGACCGAAAGCATTTGAGCAATCAGTCGGGTTCCTCCGCATTATCGGCGGTAAAAATCCGTTAGACAACACCGACATCCATCCTGAAAGTTATCCAGTCGCTAAAAAAGTTCTGGCGGCAGCAGGTGTGACCGCCGCTGATTTAGGCGATGCAGCAGCAGTCGCTAAAATTCGCGAGGTGTCCATTGCGCCATTGGTAAATGAAGGGGTTGGTGCCGAAACCGCGAAAGATATCATCACCAGCTTACAAAATCCAGGCCGAGACCTGCGTGACAACATGGCCGCACCTATTCTGCGACAAGATGTCTTGACAATGGAAGATCTGAAAGTGGGGATGAAGCTAGAAGGCACCGTCCGCAATGTCGTCGACTTCGGCGCATTCGTTGACATCGGTGTGAAACATGACGGTCTCGTCCATGTCTCCAAGATGGCGCGCAAATTTGTGCGTGATCCAAAAACCGTGGTTGCCATTGGTGACATTGTTGAGGTTTGGATTGAGTCGGTGGATCTGGCGAGGGAGCGGATTCAGTTGACGATGGTGGATCCAGCAGTGGGGTAATGGTTAGGGCGAATGACTGTTAATTGGTGATCAGGGATAAAAAAAGAAGCGTTACTTTGATACTGGTTAGAAAGCAACCATGTAGAAGTAACGCTTTTTTTCGGCTGTACCGATCACTAAAGTAACGCTTCTTGTTCTATTATCCCGGTTGTGACCATCTTGGCCAGCTGACTCTCCTTGTTCAGATTCAATCCAACCAACTTTATCAGTGAATTAATAGCAAGGTTCGTTGCCGTGCCACTTTACTAATTGACAGATTCGTGGCGTCAATGCCAGTAAACTAAGAGATTACCAAAAACCACTTCAAGCGATATGTGTGGTTGAATTGGCTTTTTACCATAAGCAAGGATCTTTTTCGCAGATCTTTGCGCCGGGAACTGCATTAGGCTGCTGGAAAATGCTTGCTTAAACTTAGAAAAGAACTTTAGTTAGATTGCGTTTCGTGATCGGTGTTGTCTGCGAGGCGGACACCAAATGTGCCCTTTTTATTAACTTTTGCCGTATATGCGAGATGATAAATAGTTTCACCACGCTGCATGGCATCTTGAATCTTTTTGATCTCTGTTTCAGCTGTCGCTCTTGTGTGATACCAGCCAAGTTCAGCGAGACGGGTAGTCCCTAGAAAGCCTCGATGGCGACTTTCACCAATTAGAAGAAAAGAAGGTGCCGTTTTGCTAGGAATACCTTCCGCAACTTGAAAGCCCGTGTAACTGCCCAGCTGGTCATTGATCAAGGAAGTGATCGTGATTGAGTCGCTTGGAACACGAGTAGATGGTGCCTGCTGCTGTGGTTCGTCGCCGAGAAGATCAGCATAAGAGATACCTAAGATGGTTCTTAATTGCTCAATTTTATCAAGATCAGGTTCGGCTAAATCGTTTTCATACTTTGATATGGCTTGACGACTGATACCGAGGGCTTCTGCTAGGTCATTTTGGGAGAGTCCTTTTTGCTTGCGTAACTGCGTAAGTTTTTCACCAAACATTTTTCTCGCCTCCTTCTATATTTCAATTATCCGATAAATTTTTGCACCATACAAGCAATCAATGGTTGCAGATTGTTAACTGGAGGTTGCGAAAGTGAGCAACGAGGGGTGATTCCAGGAAAGTGAGGATCAGATTATATGTTCTGACGATTCTCGTGAAAAATACAAACTCATTCTGCAATACCAAAATAAATTGGTCTAGTAGTTGACGTTGAAACGCAATCTGTTTATGCTAATCAATGCAAATTTTTATCAATCAACGGACAGCATCTTTGTGGTGATTCACTAACCAGAATTGATTGGTATTGATAAAACTTGCATCAATTCAGATCACTCAGTCGGTGCTAATATATAGATTGAATAACAACATTTCGCAGGGCTGACTTCTTTGTCACAAAAGGTTTTAGCATCACACAAGAAGTTCAGATATTACAATGGCATATGTGGTTAATATCAAACGGTTTCGTGATAAAATTTATACCAAAAGGAAATGAGAGACTATGGACGAAGAATACTTTGACCGGTACGGGAAAATTTTTGGGTACTTTCATGACGATGACTTTTTTGCATGGAATGGTGCCCATCTAGGATTCAAAGACGGGAATGAACTGTATCAGGTTAACGGGAAATGGAGTGGCTTCTTGTACAACGGTTTTATTTACGATGTACGTGGTTATCCAGTTCTATTTCGGCAGAACGCGTTTGGTGGCCCAATAAAACCCATTCGAGCTATTAAACCCGTTCGTGGCATACGTCAAATTAAGTTCATACATGGAATTCGTTCAATCAAGCCCATTCGACCGATTCGGCAGCTTAGTTGGTCAAACTGTGATCCTACAGAAATATTTGGCAAGTAAGATGTTGAACTCGTCACCCAAACCTATACGCATTGGGGTAGTTTAGTTCGAAGGTAAATGCACACATTTGAGATTGAACAAAGTGTCTGCAAGTGTGGAATTATTCCTGCGTCTTAGCATTATGGCTAACAGTTGTATTGGCAGGAAGCTCAACATTCTTGATTTTTTTAATTTTGCTCTGCGATTTAATAGGTAAATTTAATAAATGTCATAGACCAACCTTACTGTGAAAAAGCCTTTTTGTATGATTGTATGTTGATCTTGCAAAAATATTTTGCCATAATTCCAAAGATGAATATAAAGATTATATATAATAAGTGAAAATATGAATCAAATATTTTCAACTGAACATCAACGTCACCTTTGTCGGAGCATTTTCGTATAATTTTATTTAATGTAATCTCATAGTTTTTAAGTAACAATGAAGTTTGATATCCGTTAGTTCATAATATTATTGCAACATTGTTGAAAGTCTAAATATTTTCGATTGTTATCACAGGGCTTCAATTTTGCAACTCAAAATCAACAAGGATGTTCTCGCTTTCACCATGTATTAAAGATATATTCGTTTAGATCAGTCACTGTCGCCACCATAGGAGCACAAAGCAATGGTTAATCAAAAGAAGACCGAAGAGCAAGCTGTGAATGCAATTAAATTTTATTTCGATTCAGTTGATTTTGTCGATACCTCAAAGATTGCAATAAATGACAAAGAACCGGGTCTTGACGGCGCTATCGATGTTTATGGCGTCAAAGATTCTGAGCAGTTTTCTAAATCTAACTTAAAGTTTTCTATGCCAGTTCAAGTAAAGGGAACGACCAAGAAAATTACAAATAATAAACATTCTGTTCAGGTGGTTGATCTTAGTTTTTACCAAAAGCACTCCAATGGTCTTGTCTATTTTGTTGTTGCCACATTCAATCATGAACGACGAATTTTCTTTCGGAAGTTGGCACCCCTTGATATTAAGGAAATTCTGGAGAAGGTCAGACTTGGGAAAGTGGCACAGAAGACTAAAACTCTATCATTCACAATAGTTCCAAATGATCCCAAAGCTCTTATCAACATATTCAGTGACCTCCATGCACAACAAGAGCGACAATCACGGAATGTTCTAGATTTATCCGAAATAGCAGGTCCAACTGGTGAAATAGTGGCAAAAGTGACTTCTCAACCGAAATATTTAGAAGATACTATTCGCAGTGGTGTTTATTTTTACCGAAAATCACTTGACTCCGTGACAGGTAAGAACATACTCATCCCTTACTCATCAGCAAAAGTCGCAGATATCTTCGAATTAGAAAGTGGAGTTATCTCAGACCGTCGTGGAAATTCACTTACGAGTAAAATCTACACGTCTAAAAAAACAGGACGGAAAGAACTTCTATTGGGCTACAAAGACAGCATTAAAATTTCATGGATACCGAAACAGAAAAGTAGCTCACCCATGGAAAAGGTACGAATTCATTTCACACCTCGTGGAGATTTCTCTCAACGCTTAGCTGATGTTAGCCTTTTGCTTGAATATCTTAGGACTCCAACAAAACCGACATCGAAAGAGGCTGAGAAGTGGAATACCTTCATTGACGCACTAACTCAACAAGAAGCCAGACTCCGGGCTATTATCGAAGATCTAAAAGTATTGAACATCCCCATTTCTTTAAATCCTGACAATCTAAAGGATGATGAAATAAAAAGTTTAAATAATCTTCAGCGGGTGTTGCACAATGATTTAGTCGTGAAGCCATTGGATCAACATGTGAATATGACCCTCGCCAGCAAAAAATATGATTTCTTTATTCATGAAAATCGTATTATCAATTATTTTACTCCTGCATTTCCAAAACATTATATAGTGCAGATCGATGATGAGAAAGGAAATCCTACTATTGTTAATCCTTACACTGGCATTTATGAAAACCTTGAGCAATACCCTAATTTTTCTATTGACTTAGTTATCAAGGGTTTCGGAGATGCGCCCTATGATAAACCTGAAATTGCAAATTATTACAACCAATATGTCTTGAATCTGTTGCTAGATTTTGATCGATCAGGTGAAGCAAAAATCCTAGATTGCATAATTAAAGTTACCACCCAGAAAATGTGAAAAAAGACCTGTCT